>Ga0210059_1016620_pt1 | contig 10591 bp, 3 predicted proteins | sample Ectturendosymbi2_FD_188042 | JGI IMG/M metagenome (GOLD analysis project Ga0210059, IMG submission 188042) | Ecteinascidia turbinata endosymbiont from Florida, USA - Sample 2 (SPAdes) (version 2) | ecosystem: Host-associated > Tunicates > Ascidians > Unclassified | place: Key West, Florida... | reverse complement strand
TTGTAAATTGCTCTGACGAATTGATGAGTGTGTTTTACTCCCCTGTTTTAACGCGCCGCCTGATATTTTTTGCAGTTACGAACTGCTGTATCGTAGCGTTGGGTGTACGTATTTTCCTCCGATAGCTTAACTTGGAGCTCTAATAATTTATATTCAGTGCATTGACACATAAAATAAGAAGAGTAGATGTATAGAAAAATGTGCATTTTATGTCAACAAACTTCGCCAAAACGTTGGTTTGGAAACAGGACTATGACGTCATTTTGTGACGTCACAAACAGCGCACACCAAATACAATTGACTACCCTATGCCGCTGAATGAACCCCCCCATGAAAAGTTTCTGCGTACGCCACTGAACACCGTACAGGGACATCCTTAGACCTGCAATTAAAATAACGCATTTCTGTCTTCAGGAAAAAATGCCGTGCCTTCATGCAAACGTTGAGTTGCAGCATGCGAAATACAATACAGAGAAATGTGAGCACAAATAAATCGGAAAAACAATACCAAGTCTAACAAATCGATTAAAGAACACCGCAAGGACTCTTTACCTGGAAATCTTATCAAACATCTATGGGCAAGCACACGTTAACAAAACACGCAGCCTAAAGGGACAATGGCCATGGCTTCAGCTGCGAATGCGCCCGTGTGCTACATCACGTCAACAAGTATCATAAACGTATTTTTCTAGAATCGTTACACATTAATTCAAATGCGAAAACTATCGTTATACATTAAATCAAATACAATAAAAGCACAAATTCCGCAGCTCTTGTCTTAAAACAAAATTGAAACTTTATCATTTACTTAACCTCCTAGGCATTGCAGAAGTGTGTGGTTATGTGTAATGATTTTGTAATAACCGCGCGTTTGACACTATTCAGCTGTTCAATTGGTTTGCACTGCGCAGTTTATGCCGCCCTTTCGTGATTGGACGCTGTGGATTTTCTAAAATTTTACGCCGCATTGTTTTCACTCAGGGCCAGTGCTAGGTATTTGGGCTCCCCAAACCTTGACTTTGGTGCCTCTAATATACCAAGCATTATTCAATCACATTTTTTGCACTTCTGGTGTGAATTTATTAGGAAATTGTTCTACCGTTTCAACCTATCGTAGGACATTTTCAAAGGAAAAACAAAAATGGATGTTAATTAGCGATAAACAGCGATAATAGCAAAATCTATGCAGAAATGAAAAGGGCGCTTTTGAAAACTAGAGACAAGACCAAAGAGTTCAATATTTATAGCAGGACTGCAAGTAAAATTTAGAGGCAGTCATTTAAAAAACGAACAGCCAAAACAGATAGAAACTACCAGGGCGTAAACTTAATTGAAATGATTAATCTAATAAAATGTTATTGTACAAGCGCGAAAGTAATCGTTAACTTTATTATTTGAAAGTGCTTTCTAACCTAACATGTAAGAACAAACTTTTTCATTTAACGTTAGGCTGTTTCCCTAAATTCACACCAGAAGCGCAAAAATTGTGATTAATCTAACAAACAGTTAGGCTGCAATTTGCCTAAGTAACATAATAGCAGTGAAGCTTCCGTTACAACACCGCATAGACAAACACGACGACACAAACAATACAACGCAGGAAATAAAACTATTTTTTATATTACTAACTCAGATATGAGTAAAAAGTCTCATCTCTCTATGGAACATTGTTGAAACACAAAGAAACTTTTGTAGACAAACGCACAATGTTAATTTCACAATGTGAATAAAACTAGCGCCATCTTGTGACAAAGGCTTCTAACCACTGAAGTAAAACGATTGCTCGTTGGCTAAAATAACTGTACTATCATGAAAGACAAAGTACTATTGATTCAAATAACTTGGTTTCTCATTGGTGTAAACCAGTTATGTCTAACCCGCGGGCCGCATGCGATCCAGTCGAAGGCTTTGTGCGACCCAGTTTAGGTTTTCTCTGTAGTATACTGTAATTAGCCTACATACTGACAACCTGTCCATACTTTGATAATCTTAAATTCGACATTTTTGATGCAAGTGGTCCTGAGTGTCATTTTATCTCATCTGTACTGCTTGCTGAGAGATTTCCATATGTCCACTGACAACTTGGTGTTGTTCCATTGGCAATAACTTGCCTGTGAAATCACACTTACAGCGTGGTTAAAGGTGCCAAACAGTCGTTACAATTGCAGTTAGGATTCGAACGCTTTCAGAACATTAGCTAAATTTAGTTTGCTAAGATCAAAGTAAGGTATTCAAAGTGCGGCCGTCATTAATATGTCATTCAACGTGCGGCCCTGGTTAAGATATTGACATCATTTGTGGCTCAGTAAGCAATTTGGGTTAGACATAGCTGATGTGAAGTGTTTAGTGTTTACTGGACAATTTTGATGCAAGATACACTGGATAATACAGGCGTGGGCTGCAAATGCGATTTTACCTGATTGTATACCTTGTAAATCGTGATTCTATTCTTGCACAGTGAAAGGATATAACATAGGTCTACAACATAATTTTTCTGAATAATTCTTACTAAACTATACTAAAAATGCTTACAATTAACGTGGATTCAGCAATGTTACCTACACAACTACTAGGCAAATACTGACAAACCAAGCTACCCACAAAATGCTCTTCGCGCTGAGCAATGTTTGGGTTAGATAACAGAAAGCTGTGGGTTGTGGGAAGATCAATTTCTTCGATGTATTAGATAAATATGAATGTTTAAAGAGGAAATATGTGAGTTCAGTTCTTGATGAGTTCAGTTATAGTGTGTCTATATACCCTCACAAAGGTCCTCAGTCAGATTTGGGGGCCCCTTTTTACTAATATTCCCCGGTCGGGAGGTGCGGGGAGCTTGCCTCCAGCTCTGCCTGTTTTGAAATAGCACCCAGTGTTTCCACCTTGGTTTCCCTAAAATAAGCTAGATGAGCCTGAAAAAACACTAGAATAAATCAAACTGAAGCAGATATACACACACAAAAAACATAATGATGTAAGTATGCAAATTGGAATCTTAATTCTACAAAAACAGTTCCAGTTATCTAAATTAACACAACTTTCAGCAGTATTGTTTTCATTGCATAACAAACTAGTGCCAAAAAACTTCACATTGTCACTGATTCTGGAATCTCAGCTATAATCATAACATGCTTTATAATATTGTCTCTTTTAAATCCAGCCCTGATATTCAAAATTGCATTTACCAGTTCTGCACTCATTCTGTTTCTCAATTTTAATTTTACAACGTTTATCTGGCTGAATACTCGTCCCATTTCTGCATTAGAGTATTGGCTGTTACATAATATGCGTTGAGCAAAACCAGCCAGTTTTTTGTATGGGATTTCTCCGATGGCATCTCCATACAAGCATCACTTCAGTCCAATATGCTACTGTGTCAGTAACATTTTGCCAACGAACAAATATCAAATGCTGCCACTGGTATTCAATTTTCCCAAATTCATCCAAAAACTAAATTAAAAGTCTTATAAGGTCTCACAAGGCATTTGAAACAGATATCAGTTACATTTCCTTCATTATATTTGCATGAGTTGGTACCCTGTACTTGCTTAATAGGCACAAAGTGAAATTGAGACATCGTTTGGATTTCTCACGGATTCCTCGTCTCACTCTGAACAAACCATGTCTCTTATCAAAGCTTTAGCTTCATAACCTAAATAAGGTCTTACATTCAAGGAGTCAACTACATGACATGTCAAGGGTTGTAGCGCACTGGTTCTTGTTAATATAACGATATGTTGGAACAGACTGTTGTTAAAAACAAACGAGTGTCCAAATGCTTGCTTGGATTTTCTTTAAAACGCCTAAACCAGACGCATATTAATGCAGGGAACACAGCTGATACCTGGCGTAAAACAACTTTCAAAAAACTAAAAACAAGCCAAAAAATAAAAAATAAACTAACAACATAAACTATAAACCAAAAAAAATAAACCAAACGATTGCAAAATAAACCAGATATGGTTTCAAAAATATTAAAATGGCAACACTGACAGCGCCAGTTGATCAGATTGCGATTGTGAAGCACACAAAAAGACAGTCGATACATCCTATGACAGTGTTTGTTACGACACAGTGCTGGAGTTTTGATGATTGTGGTAAGTTAAAATGAAGGGTGACATAAATCAATACATTAGTAACAACCAAGTCAGCTGCACATTGTAGACTGAATCATCCAGTACATGGAACATTCACCGCTTGAAATTAAAGGCTAATTTGGATATCCCATCCAAAACAGCAAGAGAAGACCAACAAAAGGTCGAGGTGTTCACAGCTGCACAACCTAGCAAGGCTTTTTTACTTTGCCCCGGCTTCTCCCATCAACGGATCAAAATACGGCAGGCTAAAAAATTAGGCCAACAAACTGAACGTTGAAAGGGTAAAGTTTTAAGAGCGAAGATGCCATGCACGTTGGCACAGGTTCCTTCAGGATTTCTATTCACCACTCCGCGCACAGAAAAAATCACTCCGCAAGCGGCCAACATTTTAAACCCATCTCAACGTGCTCTTGAAAGTTAAAGGGAAGATTGCCAAGCCAACCAGAAGCGGATGAAAAGCAGGGGTGTGGTGGGGCAGCTTACGCGTGGGAACGGCGTTATCACACTTTTTGGATGTGGGAACGCGTTTACACACTTTTTTATGTTTTCGTTTGTAGTGCACTGAAAGTGAATACTTCATTAAATACTAATTTTAAAATGAGTTTCAAGTGCACTGTCTATCGAAAGGAACCCTTTCCCACTAAAGAATCAGACACTAAAATCTTGCAGAGTATACATTTCCCCTACTAGGCAGTCATTATCAGCTCTTATTCAGACAGAGTTTGAAGTACTGTTGAAAATGGCTACTTTTTCGGGTGCGTTCCCACACGTCTTTTTTAGCACTGAACCCCTGGTTAAAAGGGAAGAATTCCATCAGCACAAGCATGCCTTTTGGCTAATATAGCTGATTTGCGTCAAAAACTAGCAATGCCCATTTCACCCAAAGCTGTACCAGTCGGGTGACTGAGGTGAAGCTATCCTCCCAAATCAATAGCACCAGAGGTAAGGCAAGAGAAAGATTCGCCAAGCAGACTTTCGCAGAGTGACATGAAACTACAATTTAGTTAGATGAACCAACTTATAGCCGAACCGGTTTTTCTCAAGCAATTTAATGCCCCGGGCAAAAATTATTCTCCCCATATATTGCGAGTCTTGAAAAGTTTTGATTGCTCCCACAAATGGGTGCCGAAACTAAATAAGTAGCTTGCTCTCAAAAAGGTGGCAAAAGTGCTAAAAATCAGCTTTGGGGGAATCCTAGCTGAAGCACAAAATGCGCGTTTTTCTACTTAACTAATCCGTTTTTTGATCTATCTGTATCATCGAATCGTCCAGTACGTTCAGCTGCTAAGCACTGTATATTCTTACATATATCTTAGCAATTCAAATAGGGGAAACTGAAATGAAACAAACAATCTGTGTTGGTAAACCTAAAAAAGAATTGATCAAAATTTTATGAAAGGGCAAATGCTCTGTTTATCCAACCCTGGTTGCAAGCCTGGCACCTGGCGGTTCTCTCGTAGGGGTTCCGCAGATTTCATTCTTTCACCGACGTTCGTTACTGCGCACGTTTGCATTAACGACCGTGAGAAAGCGTAGGAGTGCGCCTAACTTTTGTTCAGTGCAAGAAGATGCGCCCGCGTCGCCCAGGAAATGACAGCAACCAGTTTCCGGCGTGTTACACAGCGCGGCAAGCCACAGTGCGAGCGGCTTAAGCGACTGTTTAGTGCCGAGAGTATGGCGCCCAGTTGTAGTACCTCTTTTCTGTACATGTGGAGCTTGCACATTTTCTCTGTCAGTAAAGGTGCGACGCGGTACAACATAAAAACAGAAAAGCAGAACTGTGCACAGCGGTCATTGTACAGTCGAGGTAGTCTGACTGCTTAAGTAACTCTGAGGTGTTTTGAGCAGTTTACTCAGTCGCTGGCACCTCTTAGTCAGTGCCTGAAGCCTCTCCACTATGCTCAGCAATTTCTTTCATTGGTGGTTTGCGACCACCCTCCGGGACATCGCAAATGAATAACTGTTTAAGCAAACGAGAATGGAAAGTTTGCCAAGTTTGTCATATGCGAGGCTAGTATCCAAAAAAACATTTCATAGCGGAGCACTCAAGTAATGCTACACACGTTTAGCCACACTTTACCTCACCCTTTTGATATTATGCTGCCTGGTGTCAAAAGTACCATTTAGTTTCTTGTGAGCAGTTTTTAGTTAACTCATGGACCTAAACCTCCCTCCAACGACACTTTGCACGAGTGAAGGCTTTCTGTAAAGGTAGGTACCCGGATGTACCGTTGACGGCAAACATCTTGTGATAACAGCCCAGCTGCACCTGTCAGGTGGATGGAAGTCCCATAGAGTGGTTTTATTCATAGTGAAAAGGTGAATACCCGATAGGAATCAGCAGCATGTTGCCAAATGCTGTATAAAATTTTCAAATTACGTAGATTCAGCGCAAAACCTGTGGCCGTTAAATTCTGCCAATCAATTTACGCGGATTTTAGTTCAGAACAAACCGCTGGAAATAAGCAGCGCAACAACCTCTTCATTACCATCTTCTATTCCAAGCCCAAGCAGTGCACCGCATTGGAGACATTGAGCAAAACTCTGGCAGGCAACCGTTTTCAGACTACGAAAATGTCGTGAGAAATAGTCTCTACAACTACGTGGCAGTCATACTTTATAGTACACCTCTGTCTTTTCAGCATTTGAATCCTACGGCGTTTAGTCACTCAGATGTGCTTATATGGTGTGGGTTGTTGCGCTGGCTGATTTGGATAAAATTAGTGGTTAGCTGTATTTCGTTTTCATGACAATACAGTATAACTGGCTTAATAAATCTACGGATAGTAGACACAGCCCTATATTAAATTCAATTTTCCTCGGAACGGAATTTTTGCGTTAAAAATCGTTGCTTAAAACTCCGAAAGTCACTTCATAAATCCATTCGGTTCACGTGTCTCATTTCATTTTCCAATGATTGTTGTTGATGAACTATGTTATTGCAATCTCAATCGATCCAAAATCTGGTTCATCAATCTCATCAAATCCATCGTTCAGAACTGTGATCGCTGTACAGTGAAACAACCCTCGTCGTTCCAGATTTTTTGCAACTACTAGCTCATGATTTATAAATACAGTACACTGCACTAAATTATAATGTTCCTCTTTGCACTCATTTTTATGACGCTTGGTTGTTAAATCCGCTCCTTAGGAAATCTAAAACTGACTGGGGCAGCGGTGGGTTTATTAAGCGCAGTCTACCGTTTTTTCAACGTTGTTTTGAGTATCAATGATTGCTCAGTTGCACAAGCAAAGTTTGCTTGGCAAACAAATGATCGCTTATCTACTGCATATACGGGACACCTCGTTCGGAACCAGCGGAAGTTTTTTCATCGTCTGCGGTTACACCAGTGCAATTGCCAAAGAAAAATAGTTTCTTAATGAAAACTCTACCCGGACAAATCAAATACTAGGAGAGAGGGCCCCGACATGGGGAAGTGCCGCCCTGGGGCGAGTCGAAAAGTGCCGCCTCCCCACCAAAAAGTGCCGCCCGCCTCCCGAAAGTGCGATGGCAATTCCTGTATTATTATTATTATTATTAATGTTTTATTTTAGACACAACGGTCCATATCACGCTAACAGAAATTGATTGATTAATTAAGGTAGTAAAGTAAGCCACGGGTTAAAGCAAAGTCAAGCCTTTCAGGACGGAATTACTTCATAACAAAGCATCTTCAGGCTGGAGTTAATTTTGAAAATTTCACTGAAGTGAAATTCCAGGACATTTTGCTAACTGGGACGAGACACCGGGACAGACGTTTAAACAGGGACAGTCCCGCCAATGGTAGGTCCAACCTTAACCAAAATCTAAAACCTAAACCTAAATCTAACTTCAGGTTCATTCGTGAAAGACCATTGGTCAGTTTTGGAGAAACTTCTGTTTGAAAACGGACCCGTGCAAAAACTCTTGTTCCTAAACTGCACCGCGGTTGGCCCAAAAAAATCCGACCTTTTTTCTATACCTGACAGAGGGTACATTGTCAAACGAATTATTTATCCATTGATTCACTTTCGAATCCGCATTTTGCCTCGGGGGGTCGCGCGTGCGGCAACCCAACGTCCTACTGGACGTCACGGAACGCCTCGCGGGTGTCAAGAACCTCAGATAATTCTTCTATCTCCCCTGATTGTCCGTCTCCAACGATTGATTTATACGTTGTTCAAAAAACAGCGCTCGTAAGCGATTTGTGCTGCAATAAGGGAGTTGTGATGTGAAAAACGTGTTCTTTTTTTCATGGAAAACTCTTCATTCGACAGTTTTTGACAAATCCATGTTGTCTCAATTGTTTCAATTGCAAGCTACATGTGCCCGTGTGAAGCTTAAGTCTTGTGTGTGAGCGTGGTTGGCGAGTAGCAACTTCAATCCAGCAGAAATTAAAAGACGGCACTAAAAAAACGTATATTTAAAAAAAATTTATATTGCTTTTTCAGGGTCAGCAACTTACGCTTTGCTGCCTCACTCTGCACGGATGTTAGGAACATAACCGTCGCCGGAACGTTTTCCATTAATGGGGTTGACTTTCTAAAATTTGACGAAAATCCCACTGATTTGTAGTGCTTCATCTTCCAATTTCGGGGGGCTTGGAGCTTTGTTTGGGGACTAAACCCATCAAAGCCCCCCTGTGGCGACGGGAATGCTTAGGAACTCATTTGTTTGGGTTAGATTGTGTCAAAAAGTAAATAGAAGGATGCAGCAACAGTTTTGAAACAGACTTTGACAGTGTATCTCTACCATCTGCATCTTTTTAAGTTTTGTTTATCTGTGGTAGTTCAAGACGTAGCACAAGCCACCTGACATACACCTTTGCTGTTGCTTTGTTGGCTTATATGGTCACGTCTTAGTTAATATAGCTATGTTTAAAGCGCTTGTATGTTCTCTTTGCCCTTGTGCCCGGCGTTTTATACTCATCTGAAGAGGTGAAAAACACTTCTATCTCAACCATCCAAGCTTGAAGGCGTTTTACCAAATATGGGCGACCACCCAAATTTGAAGGTCTCTTACCCAGCATAAATACCACTCGAGCTTGATATAGTCCTGCCTCTTACGGCGAACAACTAAGAGTTGTTACTTCTTAATATTGCCAGAGATATTGCAGTCATCTTCAGCAGTAGTTTTACCAGCGATGGTAATTTGTCTGCACTCCGGTAGGCAGGTTTTGATCATGTGCATTTTAGAAGCCTTTGTGCACGCGTGGTTGCACGTCATGAAATCCTATGAAACACATCTGTTCAAAAATGTTGCGCTATTAACTCCACCTACAAGCTTTCCGGTAGTGAAAATGCGCGCGTTTGCTCGATTCACAAATTTGTCACCAGTTTTGAGATAAGTGATTCCCATTTTATGTCCATGACTAAGTCACAGAACATGTATAGTGTGTCCGTGTTTCACTTTCCTCCGTAAAACCAAAATTTTTATACGAGTATCTCAGTACATTTTCTACCTATAGCCAATAAATCAATTGTCCTTAAATCTCTTCCAAGTTCCGTGTTGTTAGGCTGTTGCAAGTCTGGTTCGAGGGTAGCAGATGAATTTTAGCACTTTGTTAAACCATAAAGTGCCAATAACCACAGCTTTAATCAACTAGGAAGTTTTTGAAGTGAGGTAAAAGAAATCTTGAAGCAGGATCACCAGAAATATAAGAATTGCTGCAAGAGGTTTTAAACTTGTATTCGCCCTAGATTTGAAAATGTAGAGCACGTTTTCAAACAATACTGATAAAATCCATTGGGGCTTAGGCAAACATTTACTGCTTGCCATACCGTTCTCGTTAGGCAAAAAAGTAATATGTGTATATGGCACCGCAAATACCTTGTAAGAGTTTGACATTACTGCCGATTTTACATGCCCTAGAAAATTGGAAATAGCGACTCTCAGTTTGTTTTTCTTTCTGCGTCCAAGGGGTGGAGCAACAGGGGCGCGCATGGGCCTAGGCCCCTCATTTTTTTCTAAGGGTGCCTGGCCACCCCACTTTTAAATTTCGAATATTTCTTAAATAAGTTTAAGAAACACAATTAGTAGTGGGTCCATTGTTAAAGTAAATTGTTTAATGAAAAAATTTTGGTAGAATTTTGGCAATATTATTTGTAATATATTGTTGGTAATTTGGCAAAATTTCGTAAATGTTTGGCATAAAGTAGGAGATTCATCCCAAAGCTTTTCGTCTGACACTCTTCAGGGGATATCGTCAGAATGAAGTGGAGATACTACCGAACTGGTTTATATACAGAAAAGAAGAGATCTCATTGGTTAAAGCAGTGGCCAATAAGAAAGGGTTTAGGAGATAAGAAAGGCGAGTTGTCATTGGTTGAAGATGTAATTTGGACCTCGTCGAAACGTTGGACCGGTCAACCAATGGAGAGTTCAAGAGGTTTAGGAAATCTTCAAAGAGTAAACGAATTCTTTTTGTTTGCAGAGAAGAGGATTAAGAGATTTGATGAAAGTCGCTTCCAGGGCAGAGAGATGAAATGAAGTGCGAGCTCGAGCGAGGACAGAGAAT
>Ga0210059_1016618_pt1 | contig 10593 bp, 2 predicted proteins | sample Ectturendosymbi2_FD_188042 | JGI IMG/M metagenome (GOLD analysis project Ga0210059, IMG submission 188042) | Ecteinascidia turbinata endosymbiont from Florida, USA - Sample 2 (SPAdes) (version 2) | ecosystem: Host-associated > Tunicates > Ascidians > Unclassified | place: Key West, Florida... | reverse complement strand
CTAGCCAAAATGACGAAATTTGTTTGCAAAAATACCTGCCCATCGGTGGCAAACTATCAATCACAAGCTATTTAAAACAAAATGCTGCTGATTATCGAAGTCATATGACCATAGAAAACAACTTGAAGGTCGAAAAATAAGGTATATTATTTCGAAAACAGGCACAACTTTCACTCCCCCCCAAAAAAACGCTTGGGTACGCGTAGAGACGAACATACCAAAAAACTCGAAAGCAATAATTATGTTGGCACTTTGCCCTGGAAAGTGTTTATTGCATCACAAGGGCATTGAAAATGATCAGACAATATTTGGAAACGTGAAGTTTGCAGTGAGTCAATGACCAAATTCTCATACATTCAATTTTTTGTACGAAATACGACTATATCGCGGTAACGCAATTTTAGAAATGCTGTACAGTAGGTTGAAAAAAATTATTAGAAACAACAGAGTGTTGGTCGATAAAAAAGAATCTGATTTCGTGCACGATAGAGTGCTTTACCATAACACATCAAATTTTATTCAATTTTAGCATCAGCAACAAAAAGTAGACCGCGAGAGGAACTTCAATGCGATTTTGGCTCTTGTGTGACGTTTTCGACAAGACTGTGAATTCTTGACTGCGTTATGGAAAGAGCGCATCTAAGATCGTCTTCTGGCGTAAAGTTGAGTCGGTTTGGTACTTTCCTTTCACGTGCGAAAGGTACAGTTTTCAGATTCACATAAATATGTGCTGGGGAAGAAAAGTAACTATCGGAGAGCTTCTTTACAAACATTTGGACAATCGTCAGACACGTTCAGCCAAAAATCATAAATTTTATTAGTTTCGAACACGTATTTTGACCCAGACTTGTTCCGAAGGTCGCTGAGTTCATCTTTCAGGCAATCTGCAACATTCTTGACTGGAGCAACAAAACAATTTTTCACCAAATCCAAGTTTGTTTTGATGATTTCGGGAAAGTAGGCTACAGCGCAAATTCCTTACGAAGCCCTCCAAGGTGTTGAACAACTTTCGATGCTATATCAACATTCACTTCATCACCAGCTTCGGTGGCAAGATTCTCGAACAAGCAAATTTTCCTGCTTGAGCTTTTTGCTTCCAATTTTCAAGTTTTTTCACGAATGCGCTGAGATGTCATAGAAATCGACGATTGTACTTCCCCTTCTTTGTAGTTTGAGATTAACTTTATTGAGTTGTTGCAATATGTCAGCAAGATATTGATAATTTTATAAAAATGTCACAGAATAGAAAGCATCCAAGTGGAGCACCAAAAAGAAGGAAACAGGAAGAGGATGAAGTTGATGAAAAATGTAAAGTTCTCCTGAACAGATTTGTTATTGTAGAACATTTCCATCAGAAATAGGACAACATGCAATTGTTATAGCAGGGACCACACTACATCTTTTAATTTATAGGACATGTTTTTCTTGGTTTACAAAGTAATTTTGTGATATTGCTGTTATGCTGCAAAGACTGTTATTAAGCAAAGCTACATTCATTCTTCTTATCAGGTAGCAGAAATGGCATTTTTTGAGTATTATGAGTACTCATTTTTTCTACAAATATTTTAGGTGGTTAGAATTTAGCCTATGCATGAAGTCACACGTTATATGAAAATTGACTAGTAAGCAATTGGTTTAAGGTAGACTTGGTAGGTGATGTTGAAGTCTTTTGCCAGCCCTTAGCCAGTATAAATTGAACCGTTTTTTCTTAGCACAGATTTAATCAATTGTGTAGGCTACTTGCTGCATTAGAAATGTTTGCGATAAGGTATATGATAAATTATTTCCGACTTTTGCACATTTTTCAAACAACTAGTGTTAATGTAAGATGAAGGCAGCCTTGACTCATGCAGCTTTCCAAAACAAGTCTCAGGTTGGATGCTTTTGTATGGTATGTTCCTGTAGTTAAAGGATGAAATTTAACGCAAATTTACTGTTTTAAATCTTGTTGGTTGTTGTTTATAGTTTTATGGATTTTCATAAAGCTAATGTGAAAAAATTCAGGATACCACCTACCAAGCATTTTTTCAAAGGGGGAAAGTGTGAAACTTTCAAAGGGGTAGACTTTGTAGTTTATCGGTGGTGAATGCGGAGAAATGGGGTGCGAAAATAAAGAAGTTGGGATGATGCCAACTTACTATTGCTTAACTTTTACGTGCTGCCAGCCTTGTCTTCTCAACTTTCAGTGTTTTCAAAGTTGTGCATCATGAACACCCTTTGCATTTGCACCTTCTGGCTGTATCAGTCATGTCGTAGTCTTAGGAACGTATCCTTCGGTGGCTCTATCTTAGACTTGATCAATAGTGCTTATCACGGTTGGCTGAGTATGATGACGTCATCAGAGGCCCCCTTTTATTCTTGCCTCGGGCCCCTTCAACCCTAAACCCACCACCGTTTCTACGTCTTATTGCTTGAAACAGTTTTGCGTGAGTGTCTAGCTTCCTTGTTTTTCACCACTCATGTTATTCTGGCGGTTACTTATTCTTAAATTATGACTCATTGTAGAAAGTTCTTAAAAAATGGATAGTAGGCAGTTTATGAAAAGAAAAAGCATTTCTGATAGTCGAAGTGTAGAAAACATTTCAGACAAAAGATTGAGAATTGAAGTTCAACCAGCACAGATAATGGGATAGAAGAGTAAAGCATTTTGTGAACGTCCATTTGCATTGCATCGTCAGCAACTTGAAAAGGATAAGCAAAATTTTGACGTTGCCCCCCTGAAAAAAATCCTGCGGAGGCCAATGAATGCACTGATTTCGATCTAATTCTTGGGTAATAAACCGTGGCGTTGTTTGGCTCAATTCCTCTTTTTTAAGTCACTCAAAAACAATAAATGCCAAAGTTGTCAGTTTCCTAACCTATACACTAAACGCAGTAATCAAAAAGCTCTACAATTTTGACCACATGGTGAACAGCCCAAAAACATGAAAAACCAATAGCGGAGTATTTTGATATTCAAACGCGATACCTCCAAAAGCGTAAGGCCGCGAGCATTTGTCCGGTTTGCCCAATAGTTATTCTGGGCCTCCATAGAACGCAGATATATTTGTGTCTGCCGATATGCCGTCCAATTGATCACGTTTGTTGAACTGTGCTCTATCGAAAATGATATTTCGTCGTGCAGCAAATTGACCGTTAAGACGCTTGGTAGCCTAAATGTAGCGTAAACCTTTTTCTAGTGGGCAGTCAAAACTAAAAACCAGTGATGTAGTCGAAACCGTAACCTTCGAGACCAAGACCTTGTTAAAATTTCGAGACGAGACCGAGACTGGTTAAAATTTCGAGACGAGACAGAACCGTCGCCAGAAAGTTTTCAATAGGGGCTTTGCAGTTCTGCGGGGGGATTTTTGTTTGTGCGGGGCGTTTGACATTATGAGATTAACCAAAACTCCGCTTATTTATAGTGTTTCACGTTTCAATTTGGGTCTTGGAGCTTTGTTTGGGGGGGATAACTGACCGAGACTTCATCAAAAACTCCGAGACCGAGACTCGAGACTTGAAGTTCGAGACCGAGACTCGAGACTTCAAAATTTAAGCATTTTGCCGAAATTTTTCAAAAAAATGTCGTCATCACTTCTGACTATGGGCGTCCGCAGGGGGGTAAAACGGACATTCCCCCCCCCTTGAGATTGAAACTAAGCACCGAGATTCTCTAGAAAACATGAAGTCAGTAGCTCAATTCCGATCAGTTGATTAAATTTTTGCAATGCCACTGTATTTTCCAGTATGACACACACACTGCACAACAGCCAAGTTCACTGTTCTGGTGTCATGCAGTGGTGAGCTTGCAATTCACTCATGTTCACTCTTTTGCGTGGCCAAATTTGGGAGCGGATTTTTTCTGGAGTTGGTGTTTATTGCGTAACAATATCATGGCAGCAAATCTTCAAACGTTCGCTTCAAGTTACGATAGAAGGTGTTTTATCGCATGTTGCTTTTGAGCACTGGTGCCACGCATAGCAATTTTCAGACTGGCCTAATGATCTAGCGATTTTTCAATGCAATCTAGTGATTTTTTGCAAAGTATATTTTGAAGAAAATCGGTTGTCTTTTTTCTAACTTTCCAGCCGTTTTCAATCAGTGAACAATTAATTACGTGAATGGTTCTTTGGAGATTTGCACCAACAGAACGTACAAGTGTTTTTAATTTGAGTTTCTAATTGTTTTCTCTTTCGCACAATTTATCACTCAATATTGACCATGATGGTATTTTCATTTCGTTGCAGGAACCCTGCAGAAGAAAGAGTTATATGAATGTTAGGTAGATTGGTCTAAAGTACTCCTTGTGTGGTGTCGTTTTCAGCTCCTGATGATTGTTGATATGACATTTTCCAGGTTTCAGCACGATCTATTTTAACAAACTTGCAAATGATGCAAAGATTTTGGGTTGATAAAGTAAATAACTAAATCATTTCAAGCAACACTGCAAATTTCGACAAAAAATTTTAAATTTAGTTAATTTGTTTCAGATCTAGTTAATTTTTTTGTGATTCGAGTGATTTTGTAGAGAAGCCTGTGGCAGCACTGCTGCTGAACGCAGATATCGCAGGCAATGAGGCAATGCAGCAAGACAGTGATTGGCTGGTGATAGCGGCAAGCCACGCATTTTTGTCATATGCTGTGTGAAAAGAAGCACAAGTGAATCTGTAGCCATGGGCGTCCGCAAAGAGGGAGAACGGGCGTTTTCCCCCTTAGAAATTTGGTATCAGAACCAAAAACGTTTAGAAAATCTGAAGACACTGACAGCTGTTCAATTTCGATTAATTAGTTTAATTCTTGCAATAACAGCAGTTTATTTGCCTGTATGACACACTGCACAAGAGGTAGCTTCGCTGTTCAGTGTTCTGGTGTCACGAAGTGGTGAGCTTGCAGTTTACTCATGTTCGCTACTTCGCCTGCAGATGCAGGTTGCCAAGCTTGTGAGCGGATTGTTCGATCGTTACTCTTTATTGCGTAACAATAACATGGCAACAAATCTTCAAAGGTTCAGTTGCGGTCGCAGGCGCTTGTCGCATGTGACTGTTGAACGCAGACATCTTTGGCAGAAAACGCTGCGAGACAGTGACGGCTAATATAGCGGTAAGCTTCGTAGTTTTGCACTGTGCAGTGTGAAAAGAAGCATGAATGAATAAGAAGAATTGCTGCACCAACAAAGCACGTTTTTTGCGACTGCTGCCGTAGCAGCAGGGGCAGAGCCGAGCCTTAGCCGATTGGACCGATTGTTTCCAATCAGGCCCCGCACCAAAGGGGGGCCCGCGCTACGCCCAGTGGTGTGTTGAAGGGGAGACGAGCAAGACACTTGCCTCGGGCATCCCCTTTTTGGGGTCCCCCTTGAGGTATTATGCGCATAAATTTTCCTTATTTTTGGTGAAAGACGTATTATTCACTCACGCAATGTGCTACAAAGCAAATCATAAGCAAGTATTTTGCTTTCAAAGGGCCCCCCTACTGAAATTGTAATGTGCAGGTACTTTGCTTTCAAAGCGACCCGAACAGCAACTGAAATATGTATGTACTCTGCTGTTAAACTTCATCGAAGGGGCCCCTAAAAGAAACTGTAGTGTGTAAGTACTCTACTTTCAAAGGGTCCCCCAACAGCAAGTGTAATGTGTAAGTACCTTGCTTTCAAAGGGGTCCCTAACAGTAACTGTAATGTGTAAGTACCTTGCTTTCACAGGGTCTCCCAATAGCAATTGTAATGTGTAAATACCTTGATTTCAAAATGGCCCCCAACAGTAACTAAGATGTAAAAATCCTTAGTTTCAAAGAGGCCCCCAACAGCAATTTTAATGTGTAAGTACTATGCTTTCAAAGGGGCCCCAAACAGCAGTTGAAAGTGTAAGTAGGCCTACTATGCTTTCAAAGGGGCCTCAACAGCAATTTTAATGTGCAAGTACTGTGCTTTCAAAGGGGCCCCAAACAGCAATTGTAATGTGTAAGTACTATGCTTTCGAAGAGGCCCCCAGCAGTAACTGTGACGTAAAATTCCCTGCTTTAAAAGAGGCTGCCAACAGCAACTTTAATGTGTAAGTACTATACTTTCAAAGCGACCCCACCACCATCTCCAATGTGCAAATCAAGAAAAGCTTCAAACCAACTTCTATAGGCCTACCTAAAAAATTGTGGGTTAAAATTTCTTCCAAAAAGTTCTGAAAAGACCCTATCAAATACGAGCAAATATTTATACCAAAAGATAACGTTTTATACAATATGAAAATTTTTATACCAAATGATGTTTTTAGAGATTGGAGTGTTTAATTTTTTGAACATGCCACAGTTTAACAGGAAATATCCAAGTGGAGCAGAAAAAAACAAGGAAAAAGTAAGAAAGCATAAAGGTTGATGAAAAATGTAAAGGTTTCCTGGACAGATTTGTTGTTGTAGCAAGTGGTACTGGTGAGCCTACAGAGGAGAGTGCAGGTCAAGCACCCAAGTTGTTAACAGTAGCTATGTCTGCCTAGTGCATAATCAGATGTGCCATACACAAAACTCAAGTTTTGTGAAAATGAGGTTGATAAATACGTGCTTTAGAACATTCACATTCTTATCAAGGGATTTCTTTTTTATGTCTCTGAAATGAAAAGGTTAGACAAATTTCTCATTTCTTGTGATGTTGTACCTTAGTAAACATTTGCATCAGAAAATAAGACAACATGCAATTGTTATAGCAGTGACCATGCTACATCTTTTAATTTATAGAATATTATCTTTTTAGTTTACAAAGTAATTTTGTATTATTGCTGTTGTGCAGCAAAGACTGCTAATAAGCAAGGCTGCATTCATGCTTCTTGTCAAGCAGCAGAAATGGCATTTTTTGAGTATTATGAGTAATCATTTTTTCTACAGATATTTCAGATATTTTAGGTGGTTTGAATTTAGCTCATGCTTGAAGTCACACGTTATTTGAAGCTTGACTAGTAAGTGTTTGATTTGACTTAGACTTGCTAGGTGATGTTAAATTTTTTTGGCCAGTTGTAAGCCAATATAACTTAAACCGTTTTTTCTTAGCACAGATTTAATCAATTGTGTGGGCTACTTGCTAGAAGTATTTGCGATAAGGTATATGATGAATTATTTCCTACTTCTGCACATTTTTCAAACAACTAGTGTCAATGCAAGATGAGGGCAGCCTTGACTCATCCAGCCTCAAAGCTTTTCCAAAACAAGTCTCAGGTTGGCTGTTTTTTTATGCTATGTTCTTGTAGTTAAAAGGATAATATTTAAAACAAATTTTTTGTTTTGAATCTTGTTGGTTGTTTTTTATGGTTTCATTTATTCCCAAGAACGTGAACAAATTCAGGATACCAAGCATTTTATCAAAGGGTGAAAGTGTGAAACTTTTAAAGGGGTAAATGTTGTCGTGTATTGATGGTGAATGCAGGGAAATGGTGCGTGAAAATAAAGTGGAGGCAATGCCAATATACTATTGCTTAACTTTTGTGTGTTGCCAGCCTTGTCTTCCCAACTTTCAGTGATTTCAAAGTTGTGTATCATGAACACCCTGTTGCATTTCCGCCTTCTGTTGTGTCAGTAATGCCATTGTCTCCGAAGCGTATCCTTCGGTGGTCGTATCTTAGGCTTGATCAATAATGCTCATCATGGTTGGCTGAGTATGATGACGTCATCAGAGGGGCCCCTTTTTGGTCTTGCCTCGAGCCCCCCAACCTTAAACCCACCACTGGCTACGCCTACTAGTACTAACTTGCACAAACTTACACTTTCTATTGAAGCTGTTTGTGTAATGCCGGCGAGTAGCGAAAACCAAAGTGTTTTGCGCAGTTTACTTTTGAGCACTCTTTCATCAGGATTCATTCTGTGGAATCGTAACAGTGGTCTGTGTTGTGATAACATGTCGTCTAGTTTTTCAGTAGCAGCTAGTTAAAGCAGAGAAAGCTTGAGATTTGAAGCTGTTTCTGTTTTCAGTTGTAAGTGTTTCTTGTAAATGACAAAAAAAAAATTTAGTCAATTCGGTCATAATGTCCAGAAAAACTCGTGAATGCTGTTATCGCTAATTGTATCGTTCGCAGAATCGTTGCCCGTCTTTGCTTGCCTGTAGCCCTGGCGTGACGTTTTTCCCTAATTGTGTTAATTGTGGTGACTAGGCCTCGAGTAATTGACGGGCCGCGTTTTTTGTGTGATTCCACGTACCTTGGCGAATGTTGTTTTTTTCCGAGTGATTGGAACGAGGAAGTGGATCAGTATACGAGTTGAGGACTGAGAGGTGGTCCTTGAGTTTTGGAAGACGTGTAGGTCTTTGCAGCACAAGGCTGATATAGCATAAGGCTATTTATAATACAGGACATAAGGTTCTCACAGCATAAGGCTGGGTTTCATAATTTTCGCTAAACACGTTTTGTTGACGCGTTTGTTGGCCAAGTTTGTGGGCTCGTCGAATTGAAGTAACGTGAATTAACGAATTTTGTGACTGTCTGTTTTCTTGATGTGGACCTGTCAGTCAGGAAGCTACATCAAAAAGTAGCGAAAATTTTTCTATTTGAATAAGTGAATGACAATTTGTTGAAGAATTGACGAACATTCATTTTCCTATGGAATTTTGTAAAAGGTATAGTTCCGAGGTGCCATGCACTGAAGATTGCCGAGGGGAAAAGGTAGCAAGTTTTGCGAACTTGCGACGTACGAAAGGTATAAGTGATCAAAGGTATGAACAATTCGTCCAGCTATGCACGGATAAAGAAGGTTTTTCCAGGGATAGCGTAACCTCAAAACGACCTTCTGCATCATCCATAGCTAGGAAGCATGAACTCATAGCCGTTGAAACAAATGGATTTAAGTTTAGAACTCGAACGAGCGCAAGCGGAAGCTGAATTTCGACTACGAAAGATCGAAGTTGAACTGGAGCAAGCACGGGCCGTGGCTCGTATGAAGCTGCTGCAGCTGAAAGAGGCTCTATGTCGGCGTCTGCTCGTACAAAGTCGAAGCGTAAGGAACAATTACAGCGGCGTGAGGTTGCGGCCAAAAACAACGAGAAGTGAGCCCTGTTGCAGCAAGAACGTCAGTAAAGACTATCTTTGCCTTTACGTAATATTGTTAGCTCGAGAGGCGAATACTGCTTCGTGTGTATTTGTCGCGCTCACCAGCTATCACCATTGATCCGCTACCAGTTACTTCAAAGGTTGACGTAATGGACAAAAAAACGAACTTGAACGTGGGAGCATGAGACTCCATCCCGAAACTACGTGTGCTTAGTAATCAAGACGAAGCTCTGCCCCCATCACGTCCAAATGTAAGAGCACAAGGTCTTCCATTGGGGCCGGTGCCCCTCGATAACTTTAGCGTAAACGTGCAAGGTCTTCCATTGGGGCCGTTGCCCCTCGATAACGTTAGCACAAGCATAGGGCAGAGCAATGCATTGACTAGGGATAAGGTTAAGGGTCTACGTACTGCGATATGCGAAGGCATTACCCTACCGAAGCGGAACCTCCCTGCTTTCGACGATTTTATTGCGAAGGGACCTCTGAAAGCTGGTGAAGAAAGCATGGACAAACCAGCAACCGATATGTCACCCTTGTCCAATGGGGTACGAATCCGAACTGAATTAATTGAATTCGTCACAAACTTTGCTGGACGTGTTTAAACGATTGCCTGTTAATTTACAGAGGAAATTCGATGAAAAGGTTGCTATTAATTTAATTGGTTACGCACCTACGTTTGGCAGCTGTTGTCTTACGTTGACGCTGCAGAACGTGCTCATTGGCTGTTCGGCGAGAAGCAAATGATTAACGCGGCACGAAGTTCTTTTGTTTTCGCTGTTTGCATTTGTGCAGTGATACGTTTCTTAATCTTCCTTCTCGAGGCAACGAGTGCTTATCGATCGATCAATGCAGCAGCGTGTCTTTCTGCAACTGTTAGCGCATGCGGCTGTATCTTGTTATGTGTCATTGCATGTGGTTTTTCGATAAGACTTTTGCGTTGCAACTGTTTTTTGTCGCAGTCGCAAAACAGCGTCTGTTTACTTAAGTCTGTATTACAGTAATATAGTGCTTTCGCGCAGGGCGTGTCCAAGTGATGTGAAATTCCTCGAATTGGTAAGTATGTGAAAATGATTTTGCATTTCACAGCTTTAATCATTTTGGGGCGGGTACGTAACGTTTGCAGAATCGTTGCGCGTCTTTGTTTGCCTGTAGCCCTGGCTTGACGTTTTTCCGTAATTGTGTTAATTGTGGTGACTAGGCCTCGAGTTCTTGACGGGTCGCGTTTGTGTAATTCCGCATACCTTGGCGAATGTTGTTTTTTCCGAGTGATTGGAACGAGGAAGTGGATCAGTATACGAATTGAGGACTGAGAGACCAGAGTAAAGCTAGCCGTCAGTTCGCCCAGCCGTCACTTTTGCGATTTGGCGAAAAAAACACCACAACAAAAACGTACAGATAAGCTCTTCGAACAGCGTTCGAACAGCGTTGTGTCTTCGAACAGCGTTGTGCGATGTGAGCATGGCGCTCATAAACGCCATTGTTACAACGCTATTCAAAGAGCCGCTTGAAGGATATTTTCGAAGGTGTTGGGTCATCACGCAAGGCAGGAGACAGTCGTCGTTCGTTTCCGAACCCTTTCTTCATCTGTGCGCAGCCATTT
>Ga0210059_1016616_pt1 | contig 10594 bp, 5 predicted proteins | sample Ectturendosymbi2_FD_188042 | JGI IMG/M metagenome (GOLD analysis project Ga0210059, IMG submission 188042) | Ecteinascidia turbinata endosymbiont from Florida, USA - Sample 2 (SPAdes) (version 2) | ecosystem: Host-associated > Tunicates > Ascidians > Unclassified | place: Key West, Florida... | reverse complement strand
AACATAAAGATGCCACGATTACGTTTAGTCGCAGATGTAACTATGAAGAATTGATACAGAGCTAGCTAGTCAGGTCAATCAATGCCAACAATATTGGAAATCGCCTCTGCCTGCAACGTTTGGTTTCTGTCGTAAAATTTATTGCTGAGCGAGGACTGACGTTTAGAGATAATGAAAACGTGGGATCGTCCAGAAACTTTTTTCAAGCAAAATTTCAAAATAAACGAAATACGATGCTTCTGGTGACCGGTTTAGCAACAGTTTCACAAATCGCTAATAATTTTCAATTATCATGTTGCATCATAAAATTTTGTTACACTTGAGTTAGCAAATACGATGTGACAAGATTACGGCATGAATGTTAATGATCCGTGGAAATACTATCGTAACTTCATCGGACACCCCTACCTAAAGATTCTATATCCGCAGTCCGCACATGGGGCTTCCCACCACGCCTGGACGCCGGGCCCGCCACCATCTAAATCCGGCGCTGTTAGGGCCTAGATGCTTCAAAGACGACGTTTTATCATATTTATTGTGGGCCATTTGCCAAAAATAGCCTCCCGTAGTTGCACCGCGCTTTGCATGTTGCGTGGTTATAAAGGAAAAGCCTGCAGACTTTCCCTCTAAATGTGTCTATCTCTAGATACGACGTTGATATTATGTGTAGTATGGGTTCAATGTTGCAATTCGCCTGAAGTTTTTTCCTTTATAACCACGCGTGTGGTTATTTTTGAACCCATAATTCACATATTGTCAACGTCTGTCCAGAGATAGACACACTCACCGCGATAAGCTGTTTGAAGCAACTGTCGGTGTGCGGACTGTAAGGTTTTGTTCAGCGTAGCTTATGTGCAGAACAAAAAACTAGAAGTGCGCAAGGAACTGCTAGCTTGATATAGCAAGGGAAATGACGAGATCGATTGCAACATGATCGGCTTAAAAGCGCAAGGTGGTTACGCGGAAAGGACGGAAGGATCTAATATGGTATTAGCTAAATTCCGCAACTGAATCTTTTTCTCAATAAAACTGTCTTCACTTGAATAGCTTGGCAGCTTCGAAAGGAAACTTCGAGGCATATGCTGCAACAAGTGAGCACACAGATGAAGGCTTGAGAAGTAAATCAGCAGAAAACAAGTTATACATATGAGCTTGTCTTCCAGGAATACATTTGATCTGGGACATAAGCACCTGACTCCAATTTCGCGTCGTCTTCTTCTCTGAGGAGATGTTCACGTAGATGACCATGAGGCAAAAAAGCCTTAAAGTTAGAGAGACGTTTCAAAAAGATTGTTCAAGCGCAGTGTTGGAGCGCAGCAGCTTAGCGTGTTAGGAATGCAATTCCTCCTTTGGAGCAATTCTTCCTAGGGAGCAATTATTCTTCCTTTGGCTATTTTAGAAAGTGAATCAACTGGGTTTGATTAACTTTTTAATGCCAGTTGTTCGGGTAACGCGCAGGCTCGTTGTCAGAAAAAACTGGGATTTTGGAAATTTCTTTACTGTCGAAGCAAGAAGAGAAAATTTTGCGTATGGCAAAGTTTGTTTTGCTTTTTCGGAGAAAGATTGACGTGAAGTTTCAACTTCATATTAAGAAAGCCTGTATGAAGCTTTTAACTTTTAGAAACTTTTACAAAACAACATATTTGACCTCTACCTAGCTTTGAAGAAAATATTTATATATGCTACTTTTTGGGACTTCATTCTAAAGGTAATCAATTCTGAAGAATATTATGAAATTGTCTTCGCAAGGTTCACAAATCTAAATTACATTTAGCACAGAAGTTGTTAAGATGCAGATATTTTAATCAATATTTATGATCATTTCTCCATTGATTGTCCTCATAAAGGTTTGTGTTATCCAAAATGTGGTTGGATAGGCACCTTTTGGTTCTCCTTGGGTACGCGCTTGCACCGCGTACGGAATAATTTTGCTTGTCTCTCTATTCCATATCGATAATCGGAAAATGAATCCTCAAACGCCTTGCGGTCTACTGCACGAAAGCACATTCTTTCACCGAAGGGTTTGTCATAAACAACAAGTAGGAGAAATGAGCAGTTGCAGCAAATAACTTTGCCGACTACTGCAAGTGGAGCGATGCGTAATATTGTTCTAATAGGGTGTTAATAGAATATCAACGAGTGGAAGCGAAAATCACGACATACCGATGAAATATGAAATCACGGCGTCAATTTGGCAATGTAGTAAACACGGAATTAAATCGATAGAAACGAAAGGTCCACTGCGTAGAAACAAATTCCATGCAGCAACGGAAGCGACTATTGCTATCAAAATTATTCAGCTATCTTACTCTGTTGTTGTCATCCACAGTTGCAAGGCGTTAAATGAGTTGGAACAGTAGGTCTCCCTCATCAAATGTTTGTGTTGATCGAATACGCTTGTAAATGCCATTGCCTTTTCAGGACCGCAAAGCTATTTTGTGGTTTGCACTTCGCCCAGTCATAACTTGCCGACCTATAGAGCTAGAGATCTGTTCAAACCCTCTAAAGAAGCAGAAAGCCTCCTAGGTTCGATTAAAAAATAATCCTGGCACGTTTGAGTTTGAACGATTTTTGTTGCGGCTTCATTACTGAATGTGGTTGAAAGATTTTGGTATGGCGTCATCAGGACCTGAGAAAATGTTTGCCTTTTTTATTTATCCCCGTTTTTTTGGGGGGGGGAAATAGACTAAGCGCCTAACGACATTTTTAGAGTCCTTGATTAGCCTTCTAGCGTTTGTGATTGGCACGTTATGTCCTAAAAACAAAAAATCAGTCAATTTACCCCCTGGAGGTGGTGGATGACTGTCCACTCTTAAATCCTCCAATCAGACACAGGGATGCAGTTCTATACTTCACAAAAGTGCTTTTAAGTTGTGTATCATGAATACCCTTTTGCATTTTCTGTTATGTCTGCCACGTCGTAGTCCCAGGAATGTATTCTTGGGTAGCCCGCATATCCCCTTCCTAAGCTTGTCTGAGTATTATGACGTCATCAGAGGGCCCCTTTTTCAGCCTTACCTCGGGTCCCCCAACCCTAAGTCCACCACTGGTCGCAATCACATCGGCTTGAAATTGCGATTGCTTGTCGATACGAATGAAACACAACAGAAACGAAAATACAGAAATCTACGAGCGCAGCTAAACAAAACAAACATCACCTCACTTTCCGTAAGCCGAAAGTGCGACTAACAATTAGCCAAGAACACAACTGTCATAATTTGCAGTAAATCAAAGATGCAGATCAAGCGCACGAATACCATCCTGAGTTAGCGACATTGCACACAACGTTTTGTCAAATACAATATGATTCGAGACTACACTAAAGCAACAAGAGGAACAAACGTTTTGACTCCGAAAAATGCCCACATTCAATTTGGCGACTGGTTTTGAACACAGCGTGTCGTAGCATCGCACGCTTGATCACATTTCAATCAATTCAGACCTTTGTACGCTGAGCGTCTTCCATAAAAAACGACTGTATGAGCTTTTCTGTTACAACAGCTGACATGTTGACCTGTTTAGCATTTTTTGTTTCAGATTTGTTTTGTTGCCTGCAAAAAAGACATCAAAGCATATTTTGTCCTTCAGGAATATACCAGCACAATATTGAATGTCTGTCGCACATAATTTAAACACATATGCAGGTTGTGCAACATTTTCAAAAGACGCTATAAACATATAAAGTGTAAAATAAAGAATACAGCTCCATCAATTACTAAACCTCAACATTTTTTGTCTTACTAAGGACTAACCAGAAACAGCAAGACTAGAAGCATGAAAGCAGCAAACTACAAATCACGAACATCTAGTGCAGAGTTTCCAATACAAATTAATCATTCTGTGTCTAGAGAAAATGTCCAGAAACATGCCAGCGTCCAGAAATATGCCTAAATCCTTATCTGCCAAAATGACAAAAAATTCAATTGGTCAAAAAAGGTCAACAAATGCCAAAGTTTGAGGTCATATTTATATTTTTGGCATTTTTCAAAAATAACAAATTTAAAGAGTTTGAAAAAGGCCAAAAATTCCCAATTAGGCCTCAAAAAAGACAAACTGGCAACACTGAACTGAAACTAACCCAGATAATGTGAAACATGAAGGAACAATCTTTGGTGCTTTCAAGCAATGCGTGGCGTTGTTTGTTACGACACAGTCAGCAGTGCGTGGGATCTTGAGTTAGCTTCGAAATGCGAATACAAAATGGTCGAATGGATTGAGTGTTTTTTCTGCCTTCAAATCAAATCCGCTGGACGATCAGCGAAAGTAGCAGTTATCGACTGTTGCTCCTCGAGGAGCATGTCTCTGAAATACTTTTCGGCGGGCTGCGGCGCTGTTTTGTCATCTCAGTTGTTAAATAATTTGCAGGTGGTTTGTAAAATTTCCTACCAGGGTTATGAAGCCGGAACTCAAATTTCAGGTTGGCTATCGCTGCAGCCATCAAAAAATTGCTTGATCTTAGGCTCCGGCTCCACAGCCAATCTGTTACTGATGTTGATCAAATCTTGCTTGCTGACTCCAAAAGGTTTTAAAGATATTGTAAAAAGTTAAGCTTAAACACCAAAAACATTAACAGGGCAACGAGGTATTCAAAAAGAAATGAAAGCAGTAGGATCATAGGAGAAATATTTCTTACAAATGGTACAGGCCGAATAACGAGCACTTTTAGTTAAAGCATTTCAAAAGCTGAAATTTTTATTAAAGGGTGATTGCACAAATTGCTGTCCAATATCCAAATACGCAGATCCAGGAATGTAGGTTACATAAACTGCGTTGCACACAAAGCTGCTATTTTGAATAAACTGAAGTATGTAGAAACAAGGAGCTCAGCTGAAATACAAGTAGACTACAGTTACCATGTCAATACCGCATTCAAGTTTTTTTCAGACGAAATACAAATCAACCTAATCCTTACCCTTCTTTGAAAATACAAAATGTTGCATGAAAATTTCGGGAGGGGAAATTGCCCGCTTTACCTTCCCTGGTTGCGGGCCTGTCCTCAGACCTGCAGTACTTTTCTGGACTCGTAAAATGAGCCAAAAAGGAAGTTGATCTCGAGTTAATTACCATATTTGGAAAAAAGCTTCACGAACTCCATAAGTTAGTTGCTGGCAAGACATAAAATCCTAATGGATTGTTTCTTCTCCCTGAGATCCATTTCAAGTTTCTTTAAAAGGTAGCTTTCGTCAAACATGTCAGACAAAAACTCAAAAATTTTTTCCCAAGCCTCGAATACCTTTGCATCAGATTAACATGACAACAACTGCGTCTTGCACAAGTACTGGCAATGATAGCTCTTTAGCAATTTTCAATGAAAGTTTCAACTAAAGAATTAGCAAAATCTGCTCTCTTCATTTCTTGTTTTGATTGAAATCAAAGCGTAAAAACTCATTAGTTTGTCTGATCACAGAGTTTCATTGAATAGCAGGGGTCAATTTCAATAGACGTAAAGCCTATGTTTTCGTTTTCTAATCTGAATTTCTAGCCACACGATCGGAGGATTGTAACCAGATGAAAAATTTAGCAATTCCAGCAGACACAATAATCCATTTTGACGTTCGAAAAATGACATTTACTTCCTTTTCACGTATAAAGCTTTTCTGCAGAGGGACGAGTAAAACCATCGGAAGAGTCGTTCTCTGCATGTTTTCAGCAGGAACATTGGAAACCGGGTGTTTTGAAAGGCGTGCTCAGCTAGCGAAGTAGTTGGCGTGGGTTTCAGCAGCGTTGGGCTATGTTAATATTTAGACATTGTTTAAACCACTTTCGGGGCTTCTAGAATTGTTATATTGTTTCATTACATGCAGTACAGTGACCTTCATGTAACGCAGCTGGTCATGAACAATGTTTTCACGAATTCAACTTCAAGGAATCTGTGTGATTATCAGATTGAAATCTTAGAAAACCTGATTTTAAAGTAGCTTTGTCAGCATTCCATTCATGTAAAAACAAGTATTATTTAATATCTTCCTTTTACCGTTTAGCCGTTTTTATTTATCATGCAGTTTCACCCATAAAACGATCAAACATTTGCAAAAACTTCAAATTGATATAGCATTTTCTTCAAATGTGACGCACGCCATTAACGAAAATTGGAAAGTGCTGAAAATTTTCCACAGGTTTTTTCGAGTGTGATTGTTTGACCAAATAGTAATTTGAAGGTTCAGCAATACACCTGAAAGACCTTTCAAAACTAGAAGATCAAACAGAACTAAGAGTGATTACCAAGAAACTGTTCATAAAACTGAAGCCTATCTTTCTGGTAGGGTGTAATCAGCGGCCTGGCAGACATTCAAGTGAAAACTTACAATGGGCTGCCGGATCTTTCTTATCTTATTGATTTTTGGTAAGTTGTACTCGTTTGTTTTCAAATGTTTGTTGAACATTACAGTCTATGAATGAGGAATAGCCATGAGTTTTGATTTCGATGTGCTTACTGGAATTTCACATTGTGCTAGATTTGCAATACTGTAATGTTACGCAAAACACTGTAAGGTTACGATAGATTTGCGATATTGTAATGTTTCTCTTACGTTTTGTGTTTTCAGTGCCGGCTTCTTCATCACTCTTTGATTTCAAGTACAACAATCTCGGATGTTGGGCAGACAACATAAATCAACGAGCTGTTCCAAGTCAAGAAGGCGATCCTTTGTTTAATGGAAGTGACTACAATGGTAGAACAAACGCAATTAAAAAATGCGCTCAAGTTGCCGCAAAAAATGAATTCAAGGTTTTTGTTTTACAGGTATTTATCATTTATCTATTTAAATTGCTGTATATCGTCTGCTTTTCACATTAACACAAATTGGTTCTTGGCGTTTGAATAATTCCGAAACAGGTATTACGCTGATACCTCCACCTTCTGAAGGTAAATACAGCAAGGCAGAATTTTTCATGAAGGTTTCTGATGACAACTTTTGAAAATATATTTGGTTTTGCAAACCTTTTTCCTTCTCCTAGGAAAATGAAGTATACATCCCTCTTTTTTTCAAAATTCCTGTTTTGGCGACCTGGTGACAGCAGGCACCATGTTGATGGCCCCTGGACTAGACTCTAGACCAGCTATTTCCAATCCGCTGCCCGGTCCAAGGTTTTGTTCGGCCGAGTTTAGGTTTTTTGCTGTAGTAAAAGTATCACACATACTGACAGCTTGTCCTTACTCTGATAATCTTGAATTTGATATTTCTGTTGCAGGTGGTCCTCAGTGCCACTTTATCACGTCTGTTACCATTGCAGCTAGGATTGGAACCAGGGGCGTAACGGGGGGGAGAAGGGGGGGCGCAATTTCCCGGACGCCGAATCACCATGGGGGCGACGAATGACTGCGGGGGGCGCCGAAAAGTCACAACAATGTCACAAGTACTTACTTTAACAGCACATTTGCTTCCGAAAGACCTCAGGTTCGAACATGGGGGCGCCAATTTTGTTTCTAGCTCCAGGCGCCATCTAACCGCGTTACGCTCCTGATTCGAACGCTTTCAGGACATTAACTTTAGCTAAATTTAGTTTTTCAGTTTGCTAAGGTCAAAGTCAGCCATCAATGTGCTGCCATCATTAATATGCTATTCAATGTGCGGCCCTGGTTAAGATAGTGACATAATTCTTGGCTCAGTAATCTATTTGGCTTGGACATAGCTGATCAACACTCTAGGGCTAGGCTGTCCATCAATTGGGTCGCTCAGAAAATACTTTTTTGAAGTGGGTACGCAAAACAAAAAAGTTTGAGATGCCCTGATGTAGTTGATGCATGCTGAAATCGACTTGTCTGGGTTTGTGATGTTAACACAGATCTGTTAGATCTCGGGATATTCGCTTTAAAAAAGGAAGATCGTGGCTGGACAAAGGTTGGGCACACCTGCTTTAGACAATGAGAGCAAAAGGTCTTAGATTAATTGGTAAATACTTGTGTCAAATTCACATAATACGCTTACTTTGCATTACTGCAGAACGGAGGATGGTGTGGAAGTTCTGCTAATGCCATTTCTACATACAAAAAATATGGCCGAAGCAACAGTTGTGATGCCAGTGGTACAGGAGGCCCTTTGGCTAACAATGTGTACAAACTGCTACGTATACGTAAGAAACGTTTCAATTTCTCATACTTATTAGCAGTGGCTAGTTGTTAAGGAACCCTCTTACTATTTTGAGAGATTGAAAAAGGCGTTAAACAAACACCTGTACAGAAAAGAGTTTTTTATTTCTCGCATTTCATGGCAGTAACTGCCGAAAATATGTCGTTAGGCAGACCATCCGCTCCATTTACATAGCATATCAGGGGGTTCAGCTGGAAGGCATTGCTGCGAGCACATTTGTGTGTGGAAGGAGTTGCATTGTGTCTAATGAAAGTGCATTCATGCGGCAATCACTATGCCTGAAAAGAAAAGGCTAATTGCTTTGCGCTATAAGTAGGGCAACCAAAGGTCAGTAAAGTCAAAGTATTTTTCCGCTTTTCAAAGTTTATGAAAAGTCCACAAACCAAAGTTCACATTGATACCAGGAACAACTCCAAAGTTTTAGGTCAAGAAAAGGTTACATTTATCGCCAAGTCAAAATTTCTTTGCAGCACACTTTTTTCTTTTTATTAGTATTTTAATGAAGCTGCAACAGCAAATATTTATATGCCTTTGCAATTTTAGTTGCAATTTTGACATAGCAATGGATTCGTTGCGAATTCTGACACAACGCTGTTTTGCCAACTTCTAGATGAATCAATATTAAATAGGCTTGGCGCGGTAAAGCAAGAAATGTAGTCTTACAGTACTTGGTTTGGTAAATGCTCGACCCATTATGCACACAGAAATTTTAAGGGTAAAAACATGAAGCAGTACTTGATGGTGAAGCATAACAGTGCAGAGCCTTCCTAGTGACTTCGGATATTTATTGACACTGGATATTTCACTTGTGCGTTTGGATTGATTTTCGTCTATGGTTTGTTACCTCCAGTGGCGTACGCAGAAAATTTTCGTGGGAGAGTTTCTATCAGTGGCATATGGTGGTCATTTCAATTTCGTGTGCGCTGTTTGTGACGTCACAATTTGACGTCATATTCATGTTTCCAAACCAACGTTTTAGCGAAGTTTGTTGACATAATATGCATATTCTTCTACGCGCGCACTACCCTCAATTTATGCGTCATTGTACTGAATATGAAATATCAGCTCTCCAGGTGGTGATATCGGAGGAAAATAAACTCAACGCTACGACACATTAGTTCATAACTGCAATAATATGTATCGCGTTAAAACAGTGGATTGAACACGCTCACCACTGCGTCAGAGCAATTTACAACTGCAAAATGAGGCTGCGTTAATGTCTCGTCGAAAAAAAGCAGTGGAGCATAGGTGTGCGACTGGGCTGTCTGACGCACACCCCGGTTTGCAAGATCGAATCTTGCTAAACTACACAAGAATTGAGAAATCGCATGAAGTACACGCAAAACCAAACAGGTGTATGTACCCGTTATTATAGGTGGATGATATATTACGCCTTACCATACGAAAGACTGGATCGGGCAATGCAAGTGTTCACGTACTCTCTTCGTAATTAGGTGGTTGAAAGAAAAAAAACTATAAAAAAAAACTTTAAAAAATGTTAATATTATGGAAAAAGTGCATTTGACAAGGTACTCAGTTTTAATCGCAGTCAACGAAAAGTTGGGGTAAATCGGACGATCTTGTATATTTATGAGAAAATGTAAGTGGAAATGTATAATCAAGAAATATTGGAGATTTGTTTGTGTGTTTGCATAAATTAATTATGAGAGGGAGATTTAATTTGTGAAGGATGACATGTCAAATTTGTACAAAGAAGGAGCAGGGCTGCCTTGGTTTATGTGATGAACTGGCAGGTACGTTTAGATCAGGCTCGGTAGCAGTTTTCATTCCATTCGTTGATGCTTTTTATGGCGAAACCTGTTGAAAAGAAGAGAAATTTTCAATTAAAATTTTGCAACATACCAACTTGACCCATAGGATAAATGGTAAAGGAAAGGGTTTGTTAAGTAAGTATTTACTCTCCGAACTTTCTGACAAGCTAAAACAGTTTTACCCGCAGGGTATTCTAAAGGAAAATTACATCACATAAATTTGACTAAGGCATCTGCAGCACAGCAGCATGCATAATTAAAACGTTCCTTTTCTGCAAAATAAAGAAAAGTATGCTTGATGGTAGCAGCTATTGAAACGTAACTGAATATGCTGAACTAATCAGGAACATGGCGCAGTGGATGTCTAGTTATAATTCGATCAAAAGATCTCGTGATCGGTCCACTTCTCTGAGCTTGCAATGGCTGGATTGCTGCCAGGCCACACCTCGGCAGCAGCACAGTCGAAAAATTCAAGTGCATGCTATGTAAACATACTAGTCATAGCCATTACATTCGAAATGAAGCTGATCTATTATAGTGTAACCTTTGCAAACCCATTCAATTGACAATGCTTCACAGCTTCATTGCAGGACTACTTAAAAAAATAAAACGTTAATGTCCGTTAAGCAGACATCACATTTTGCAAATTCTCGCTGCAGTCTTTAAAGAAGCATATTTTTATTTAGACAAATTAGGCCTACTTTTTAAATTAATTGCACTGCAGTAGCTCAA
>Ga0210059_1016614_pt1 | contig 10594 bp, 5 predicted proteins | sample Ectturendosymbi2_FD_188042 | JGI IMG/M metagenome (GOLD analysis project Ga0210059, IMG submission 188042) | Ecteinascidia turbinata endosymbiont from Florida, USA - Sample 2 (SPAdes) (version 2) | ecosystem: Host-associated > Tunicates > Ascidians > Unclassified | place: Key West, Florida... | reverse complement strand
GTCAACAAAATTGTGCTGTGACCAGGATGTGAAGGTCGTGCGGAGTTCAGCCTTCACACAAAGAACGTGCGATCGGTGTGGTTCGTTGTAAAAAGAGGGGATGTTGTTGCAACCTCTCCGGTGGTATTGCGTTGAATGTGTGATTCACCACGAACGGGATGTGCGTGAAGAATAACACCATCATATGTGTAGCGCGAGCAACCAATAGTAAGAGAGATTGCGAGCATGATCTCTATTGTTGCTTGCTGCCACGGTGCGAAGCTTTGCGCACATGCCGCTCGGGATTTCCGATCGCAACACTGGCAGTTATATAGGTAACGTTGCAGAATCCACGCTGGTTGTAAGCATTTTAGTAGTCTAGTAAGAAATTATTCAGGAATATTATGTTGTAGACCTGTGTTGTACCTACATTTGTAAAGCCACAACAGTGACCCACACCAAGCGAATCGATCGCAATTTATTGCGCAAGGAAACTAGTTTCGTGTGTTACACATCTTCAGTCCTGCGCAAAAGTCGACATATGAAACAAAAAGAAAAAAGACTTTTGCGCAGGACTGAAGATGTGTAACACACGAAACTAGTTTCCTTACGCAATAAATTGCGATCGATTCGCTTGGTGTGGGTCACTGTTGTGGCTTTACAAATATTGCTGAACGATAAGTACAAGCTGAATCATTGCAAGGAGATGGGAGCAGAACCAGGCAGGAGATTCCTCATACAGCCGGCTGCAAAGCTAGAGCCTGAATCGTTGCTGTGTTGTACCCTTTCACTGTACTAGAGTAGAATAGCCGGTTTCCAGCCAGGGACGCCGGAGCAGAGGCAGGGCATGGGAGGCAGCAATAGAGTTTTACGTCCATGGATAAGTTATAAAAAATAAAAAATGGTTACCAATTAACGCATGCTTGTTTCTGTTTAGCAAGAAGGTTGACCTCAAAAATATCAATAGAAATTATAGAAAACCCTGCTGAATTTTCTCGGAGCGCGAATAGCTGTAATAAATTCGTTTCAATTCAGTATTGACAAACCATGAAATTACCTATGGTATTGTTATAAGACACCTCTGCTCCCGTTTCCCCTTTGAAATTGCAGGCGGGAAATGTCCCCGCTATTTATCCACTCGCCGGCGTTCCTGTTTCCAACTAAGGTACACCATCAGGTAAAATCGTAATCGTAGCCCGGTCCTGTAATATCCAGTGTATCTCGCATGAGAGTTGTCCAACGAAAACTCAACACTTCACATCAATGTGAAATCCAGTTATTTAGCCAATAGCACTCTGCTATCATCGTACAAGATAGTACACTCATTTTAACCAATAAGCAATCGTTTTACAGCAGTGCTTAGCCTGTATCACAAGATGGCGCTGATTTTATTCACGTTGTTAAAATTAACATTGTGTGTTTGTCTACAAATGTTTCCCTGTTTGTCAACGATATTCCATCGAGAGTTAAGACTTTTTACTTACATTCGAGTTAGTAATATAGAAAAATATTTATTTTGCGTGGCATTGCTTTTATGGTCATGTTTGTCGATGTGGTCTTGTAATAGAAGTTTCACTTCTGTTATGCTTGTTAGGAAAATCGTGGCCTAACCATTCGTCAGATCAATCAAATTGGTTGCTCTTCAGGTTAAGAAAACTGCCTAACGTTAAATGCCAAACTTGTCCTTAAAATGACGAAGTTTTAACGATCACTTTCCGCGCTTGCACATTGAAATTTTATTTGATTAATCATTTCAATTAACTTATACGATCTGGTAGTTTTTATCTGCTTTGGCCGTTTGGTTTTAAATGACTACCTATAAAATTTGATTGACAGCGCTGCTGTAAATATTGAACTTATTGGTCTCGTCGCTGTTGTTCAAAAATGCCTTTTTCATTAATGCGCAGCTTTTGTTATTATTGCCGTTTATCGCTAATCGTACCCATTTTTGTTTTTCCTTTCAATCGACAATGGCCTGTCGTATGATAGGTCGGAACGGTAGGATGTTTCCCTAATAAATTCACACCAGAAGAGCAAAAACATAGATTGAAGAATGTCTGGGGGAAACGCGCAGTATGTTAGTTAGAACTTCAGATATACTACTTTAGATATTAGGCAGCCATTCTCATGTCGTCGGTATAAATACATATTGAAACACGCTTTCATAAAATTTTATTAAAATGAATCGACCTTTCTGTTTATATGAATATCATATGTTAAATGCAATGGATTATATTGGGAGTACCAAAGTCCAGGCCTGGGGGCTCCAAACCACCTAGCACCAGTCCTGAGTTTAGCCTACAGTTAACGCAACGCAGACTAGAACTGCCAACAGCTTGCCAAAATTTAAATTTTAAAACCATGACAACATTTGTCCACTAGACTGAGCAGTTACAGATGTTACGGTCAACTATGCAAGTCATGCATTCTGAACTTGCCATTTGGCCACTTCAACCATTCGTGTTTAGCCTGAAGGCAGAATCGCTCCAGCAGTGCGTTGGCCTCATGAGGCACAAAGACACTGCCTACTTGTAATCTGTTACTCACTTATCAGTGACAATCTGTTCTTTCATTTGCAAATTGTGTAATTGTCTTTTTTGTTCATGTGATCTACATACTGAAGGAAAAAATGCACTGTAATGTCTTTCAACTGGTTGGAGTAAAGCAAAAATATCGGTATCGGCTTCAGTTATCGGCAATGAAAAACATCGGCCTAAAAAGACTTGTCGTCGAGATCTCACAGTGCATCTTCGTTGACCAACATATATTCAACCTAATACATATGGTGTCTTTCTAGGGCCTAATGCTATTACTAGTCTATGTACATTCATTATTTCCCTGTTCCTAAATTGAAAGTAAAACCTCGTAGCTTACGATATCGGTCTGCTGTTTATATAATACGAAGCAGCTAGAATGTTGGAAATTCAAAATTGCATGTGTGGAAAGGTATTAACCGTTAGTTAAACAAAGACCAAATTCATTCTTTTTTTAACAAACTCCATTTAACATTTTATGCTGTAATCTTACGCTAGACTTTGGTCTTACAATCCCTCATGTTGGTAAAAAAAGTTGCTTGTGGTAGGTCGCAGCATGGAAGGTGCATCATTACGTGAATCTGCTTCGAAAATCTTTATTTCTGCATAACCGCTATCTACAATAATTTCCTGATCAATTGCCAACACAACTTTGTTGGATGGTCGAATTCAATAACCCGCCATTGGTAGTGTTTGTGAAATTCACATTAACGAACAAATACCCACGAAGGCATGAATTTTATGGCAGTATTCTTCAGATAAAATAAAATGCAAATGTGCATTCACAAAATACATGTATAAAAAACGTAATCAGATGTTGCCAGAAGAAATCACAGAAGAATATAAATATATACGGTATCAAGTTACTATAGTTTTCATACAGGACAACGTGATAAAAAATATGCATTCATTTATTCAAATCTGTAAAACAGCAGCACAATTCTGTTTACATGAGGCTCTAAGCTTCGGGATGCAATGCCGAAAGACCTACCATACTTTTTTGAAAATTTATACGAAGCTGCTCTTTCAACATTTATTTCCATTGCTTTCCAATGTTCACGTTCGACGGCACCAGTTGACGTTTTTGACTGGTTCGACAATCGCTGACCATGCTGCGAAGTTGTCTGTTGTAGTTCTTATGCTTTGGTTTTTCATTTTTGCGTTAACCGTGCTCCTTTGTTGGAGCTTAACTTACTCGCTGACCTCGTGGTCATTTCTCTAGCCCACGCGTTCTTTCCCTTGAAGTTTGCTAAGGTCCGATTCGTACGAACTCACAAAAATGTTTCTATATGGGGTTATTACCGTTTTGTTTGACTTTTGTAAAAGCGGGGTGTAGTTATTTCATAACCACAACTTCGTTCAGTTTTTTGGTTCACTTTGCGGTACAGAGTGCACTGCACGCTGCTGTAAATTGAAAAATAGCAAAAATGAAGCACTCAGGTTTGAGTTTTTGATGCAATTCCCAATAGCGCTGAAAATGGCAACTCACAAAACCAGCTGTTTTAACCATCATCATCAGCTATTGGAAATTTGTCCTTCATTCGCCCAAACGTAAGGTACCTCTTGAAAAATGCATATTCACCACTGGTGGTGCATGTAGAGCAGGTTGGGAGCCCTTGAGCTGAAGAACGAAACACTAGTTTGGCTTGCTAATGCCACACTACTGTTATTGAAGTGACAAGGCTGCTTCAGGAAATGATCGTGACAGGAAATGCTGACGGTTAAGAAGTAAGAGCTGCAGTGCTCATGTGCTTTGTGACGCGTGGCTACGATAAACTAGATTTTCGTGTGTGGCGCAGTAAGGTATATCATCACAATTCTTGATTTTGAAATCAAACCTTTTGACAGGTTTTCAACGTTGCCTGGGTTTTAAGATTGTTTGTCTTTAACTGCATTAGTGTTTAGTTAACCAAACACTGCACTTTTTTCCACGAATTGTTGTTTCACCTTTCTACGTTCCAAATTCGTGTGGGTATTAAACATAGATGTTTTTCAGTTCATAGTTTAATTTATTCAAATTTTGAAAATAATCAAGTAACTTAACGGAAAAAGATCCTCCTGCTTTTGAGGAAAAATTTTGTGGTGCTTGAGATTTCGCAAAGCTAAAACGTTCGAGAGTAAACGAACGACCATCGCAAACTTTCCCTCTGTTATGTTGCGTCATTATCACCTTGCTATGGTGACATTCAGCGCCATGGGAGAAATACTGCACGTTCGTAACTAACTAACATTGTCACGTGTTTTTTCTTCTCGGAAAACTTTGAATAACTGAAAACGAACCTTGGTTATTACTGGAAAAACAATTGTGAAACTATAACACAGCAATTCATAAATGTTAACAGAAGATAAACCGAAAAAACATCTAAATTTAACTATCAGATTTCGCTATATAATGGAAGTGTAATTTAACAAGGCCGTTACACAAAGTTTTTCATTCGGCAGACCATGATAGCAGACTGACAGCTAAAAACTGTAGGACTATTGCATGTAATGTCTTTACGCTGTTTTTTTTTCGCTGAGACATTTCGGTCATTTGTCTCACCGTTGTACTAAAACTCTCTGTAACAGTGTTTTTCAACCTATATATTCAGACATTCTGACCGAAATGAATTTTTTTCGGTCATTTCAAAATCATTCCGGTCTATGACCGAAAAAACAGCTTTACAACATCAGCTAACCATTATTTAACACTTTCTAACCGCTTTTATTCTGTTCGAGGCTCATTCTACACATGCTCAAAGACCAACTTAGTCTTATTTCATCCCAAGTACAACTCATGCATGTGCTGGAGCAGCAGAGGTCCGTGCGGGGCGGGTTAACCCGCGCGGGTTGCGGGCAGGCGCGGACACAGGGGGGGATGCATCCCACCCACCAGACCTAAAAAGGTGTTGACATGGCACTTGATTTCATTGAAAATCATCGCCAAAAATATTTTTGTACTGCACATTACGGCTAAAAATGCTAAAAATTAACTTATGCTAACAATTAGTCAAAAACGTTTCTTCCTTTCATTAGGTGAGCTGGCCTTGTTTATGGAACCTGATATAAAATAGTCAATGATCGCATGGGCGTCCGCAGGGGGGAGGCAAAACGGGCATTTGCCCCCTGGAAATTAGGATAACCAAACATTTCTGGAGAAACCTTAAGTAGGCAACTTAATTCCGATTGATTGATTTAATTCTTTCAATGACAGTTTTTTTGCCGGTATGAAACTCACACTGCACAAGAGTCAGGTTCACAGCTATAGTGTCATGCAGTGATGAGCTACAGTTCACTCATGTCCTCTCCTTTGCCTGCAGAGGTGGGTTGCGAAAGTCGCGAGCGGATTGTTCTACTGTTGGTCTTTATTGCGTAACAATAACATGGCAACAAATCTTCAGACGTTCACTTTATATTACGGTCAGGGTTCCCACACATTTTAAAAAATCATTTTCCATACTTTTTCGATACCTTTTCAATACTACATTAAAGAAGTTCAATCCCGTTGCTTCTCTTCATTTTTTGAACTTCTTAATCATGAAACTGAATTTTACACATTGCATAATTAATGACGTGCTTTGCCTTCAGTAAAATTCTGCTCAGACATTTTAGATTTCTTTTCTATTTAGAATTTCCATACTTTTTCAATACCTAATGTGCATTTTGGCCAAATTCACTACTTTTTCCAGGTCTTGAAAAGCAATTTTGAAATTCAATACTTTTTCAATACATTCCATACCGCATGGGAACCCTGTACGGTAGCAGGCGTTTTGTTCCATGAGGCTGTTGAACGTACACATCTTGGCGGGTAATGCAGCGAGACAGTGGCATGCTGATAGCGGTATGCCACGTAGTTTGTGAAAAGAATGAGTGAATCTACAGCAATGCTTCCACAAGTTTGAAAAATCCATTATTACTGCGAGTGCACCTGAGTGTCAAACTACGCTCATGCAGGCTTCTTTTCATGCAGTATAAAATTACGTGGCTTGTTAGAATGCATCTATGCAGGTTTGTGGGAATACGTCTTAATCGTTAAGGTTTAGTTCTGACATCTGAGTGAATACTGAGTGCAAAGCCATATTGCCTGTGATGAGTTTTCATAATTCACCTGGTCAATTTTTCAAAACCTGCGTGGTGTCTTAAGTATAGTAAGTTTGTCCATAGTCGTGTCAACATACAGGTCTACTTAATTGTCCGGTTTGTGTAGCAAGGTTATTGATCGCTTTTGACGAGATCCCGGACGTTTGCAGTTCTTGTTTCCAAGTGACGCTGACAAGTCTTGCTAGCTGATCTCGCAATCAGGGAAGAGCAACCAGGCAATTCCCCCCAAAAATTTTGAAAAACATGTTCAGTTGTTGGTTTAGTTGAATATATCACCTGGGTGCGGCCTTGCTTGCTAAGTATATAAAGTCATAATTTGTGGTATCGTTAAAAACCATGGCAATCCAATGCTTTTTTCTTTAAAGATCATGGCAATGCTTACTTGAAAAAGAATGCCCTGCGTTGAAAATCTGCAGATAGCCTACTGTGTAAATCGTCGTAATATACCTGGCGATTGCTGCCAACGAAGCGTTTTTTCGTAAGGATAAAGCGTTTTGTGAACGTCCATTTGCATTGCATCGTCAGCAATGTTTTCTCCAAGGGGCGCAGACACTCAGGACCACCAGAACTGTTGCGCAGCGAGATCTAATTCTCGCGCACTTGCAACATTCCAAAGCAGTGGAACAGCACGCAAACAGGAAGCTACTTGAATGAAATGTGTATTTTGAAAACACTATTTATTATATAATTCACAAAGTTTGTAATTCACTGAAAACTCCACTTACTCAGCCATAAAATAATCACTAAAACAAATATCTGCTCAGTGTAAAATCATCTTAGAGCAGCGTTTCTCAACCGGTGGGTCGCGAAGCTCCTTCACGTGGGCCGCGAAATGTTCCGAGATAGTTATTGGTTGATACAAACTGCATTTTTTTAGAAAAAATTATGAATTACGAAAGCCAAATATGTATGATTGTCGCATTCCATCCAAGGAATGCTCCTATTTTTAAACCTGGATTGCTATTGTGGGTTCCACAAACCCAAGGCAAGTGTGGTGACCACGTGTTACATACGTAAGGACGCGTCGGAGCGCTTTTCACGCTTCAGTAGCTTCATTTTTTGTGCGTCTTGCTGATAGGTGCGCCTGCGGTCGCACTCGCTCTTATAGATTTTGCAGTGTAGAGGAAAGGTTGTAATTTCGGGTCACGCGTACCCGACGATATAGTTAGTGTTGAGCATTGTTTCATCGCCATAATTACGCCTAGTCATGAGTTCTGAAACAACTTTTTCGTGAAGTGGGCCCAAAATCAAAGTCTTGGCGAAAAGTGGGCCGCGATGCCCCATGGAAAAATTTCTGCGGACGCCCATGAAGGATCGTGCTTTCTCGCTTTCGTGCTTTCACGCATTACGAATCGTTTGTTTCTTTCCGTTCCCTTAATTTCGGTTTCAAAATAAACAGAATCAACCCGCTTCTTGTTATTACTTCATCAAACTTACCTGCAATAACAAATGTTATACACAAATCCCTATGGGTGTTGCAGACTTCCAAACGACAATTAAAAACTGTAAGGTTCCCCATTAGAAGAGGACTGATCTAAACCGCATCCGAGTGACTACGTTCACTTGCTGCAACATACAAGTTAAATAGCACTACTGCACCATGCTGGCCACTGCCACTTGTAATCGTGCTATGACAAACGTAACCTACAATGGGAGTGCGTATCATGTCGTCACGTGAACTGTTTATCTCGAGTCCTCCGTATACCTGCGCCGACGCCAGTGACTACGTCAGATCGTTGTTATGGGCCATATTGCTTGTTGGTTCCGTAGCGGTGCAGTGTTAAAGTTTGACCAGTTTTACCATTCAAGTTTCTTCTAAACCAAGCTTAGACTTGTTTCCTCGCAAATGTCCGTATGCGAAAGTGATTGATTGACGCAATACGGCACTGTGAAGCATTGGGTTCATTGCAAATCGACATCGCACCCCCCCACCAATATAGCTTGTGTCCACTACTGATTACGGGTAATCGCATTTGTGGGGTGGGTGCGGGAGCCTGCAGAGCTACGCGTGCGGGTTGAACTTGGTGCGGTTCAGGATAAGAAATTCTTTTTGCAGGTAACTCAATGTTGATCATTTGCATGTGAAAGTGACATGAGCAAGAAATTCAATGCTACTGAGAGCTCGTGATACAAGGGTGTACGACATTCTCCAGTTGTGGCGAAACAACAGATTGGAGTTTACAGATCTCAGTGATTTGGCAAGGAATAGGTTCTGCGCCATGGCAATTAGCGCTGCTAATGATCGAGTGTTTAGTGTGGATGGTCATTTCAGTAACAGCAGAATCTTTACCAACAGTGCTCTGAGGAAGAAATTGACTAAAAGGTTTCACATCTTTAGTGTTTTCAAGACCTTCTGTTGGCTTTGAAATGAACCACTGAATAAACTGGTACTAGCGATGAAACATATCGCACGAGTTTTTAGTGTTTTGAAACACACAGTGACAGGTACAGGTTTGGGCCGGAAACAGTGCGGGGAGAGTGTGTGGCGCAGAGGTGGTTTAGAAGTCTGCGGGTGCGGGGCGCGATCGGACAAAAAATTATCATACGCACGAATCTAGTAACCAACGTTGCTTATTCATCTAACCGGATATTTGCCACTTTGGCAATCGAGCGAAGAAGCTTTCACAGGTTTAGAACTCTGCCTATTATCAGGATGTTCAGAACATCCTCCCTTCATACCAATTTGCGTAACGTGGTGCCTAATGTTTACAGCCTGCACAAATTTTCGATCTAGCCAACACTTTAAAAAATATTAGCAGCTACTCGTGATCTGTAAACGAGAACGGTGGCGTAGATTGCAACATACTCGCTCGAGATAGTGGAAATACATTCACATGTAGATTTAAACTTTCAGTTCAAAGAGGAGCTTGAATTAGGCAAAGATACACAATTTCAGTCTGTACATGTAGCAATGATAGGTGTACGGGAGTGCATAATTTTGGGAATGCAAAAAATTTTTGCCCAAATTTGATCTTGTTTTTCCCAAATAACGTATAAACAGCAAGCCTTAATGTTAAGACTAAAATGTACCATTGTAAACAAATCATGTGAAAAATGGTAATATTTACTGTGTTGAAAAATGTTAGCTAATTACAATAAAATCCCCCCAGAAATTGCTGTTCATGCCACCACGCGCGTAAGGTGTTTTTCAGAATCTTCATTTTCAAATTTTTATGTACGTTCTAAACTTATTCTTCCAACACGATCATCCTAATAGCTAAGATCTGTTCTTCTCTAGCATAGATGTGTGCATTTGTGTTGGCCACAATGGCAATCAATCTGGAAAAGGAGTAAAATATCGGGTTACGATCTAAAGTATTACATTGCTGCAAAAGGTCTAGTCTCAAATAAGTAGAGGGGGAAAGGAGGCAATTTAATAATATAATACATAGCATCAGCTTAACCTTCCACATTGGGCAATCTACACTGCAGTGTGTTGTACTTAAAATACTACAACTTATTATGAAAACCAAAAATCCACTCCAGTTTAGACAGTTAAATGTGCATTGAACACAGCATGCTAAGAAAAATAGCAATATGGGACTGATACACGCAAATACTGCAGCCTATATGATCAACTACTAAGGAATGTGCATTTCTGCACATTTAAAATGACAAATGCCTTATAACCTCAACAAGAATGTTTTATAAAAATGGCAGTGCTTCACTGCACTGCATTATCATGAGTGAATTACTACGTAACTGCAGCTGCTACTGTTCATAAAAATTTCATTGCACAGCATTAAATTGAAACAATAAAATTTGGCAGGATGCAAAATATGCAATTCATTGCATGAAACAAACGGAAATATGAAAACCTGAACAGTATAAAATCACAGTTGCATTACCATCACGCAACATACAGGGTGACCCAAAAAGATGCGTACCCATATTTTGTTCGATAAAAAACCCATTTTTTAACGAATGTCTTTTCTGTTGCAGGACGTGATAGGTGAATCTATGGATGATCGTTTGCAGCTATAGTTGCCCCAAAAATGTCT
>Ga0210059_1016613_pt1 | contig 10595 bp, 8 predicted proteins | sample Ectturendosymbi2_FD_188042 | JGI IMG/M metagenome (GOLD analysis project Ga0210059, IMG submission 188042) | Ecteinascidia turbinata endosymbiont from Florida, USA - Sample 2 (SPAdes) (version 2) | ecosystem: Host-associated > Tunicates > Ascidians > Unclassified | place: Key West, Florida... | reverse complement strand
CCACTTTGCCTGGCCCTGGGCGCCAACCGTTAGGTGGTAGTATTTCGCTGAAGTTTTTACTGGAAACTAGGCTACAATCCGAGTCTTTTGATACTTTGGATGACCTTCTGGGGTATCAGGTTCAAAACTTGTGATGTAAGTTAGTAAATATATTTGACTAACTAGATATTTAGAGAAAAATATATATAATATTGTAAATATCTTGAAAAATACTGACAGCAGGAGAAACAAGACGCCACATTCGGATTCAGTGGCCAAAAATTATCCAGAAAACATCCCAACCTCGACATAAAAAATTTTTTGTTGCGTAGTGAATCATCACATTAGAACCTGCGAAATTTTGCGTTTTTTCCAACTGAAGTCGATTATGATCTTGATAATTGTTTATTTTCCGAAGACTCACTTTTGTCACTATCAAGCTTTCTGAACTCTGCTGCGTGCAAGTGTGGGTCCGCAGCAGAGATGAGCATTGGACTGGACTTGGATTGGACTGGATCCGGACTATAGCAAATTTTGTTGAATTTGGATTAGATCCGGAGTGTAAAGCGCTTAAAAATTTAGGATCTGGACAGGATTTGGACTGAGTTAATGGAAAAGAAATGCGGCATTTTTGTTGTGAAAAGACTGCATTTTTCCAATTTTCTGGACATCATTTGGACTTGGCTTTACATTTAAAAAAAATTTTGGACTGTGGTTGGACTTGGACAGAGTTATAAAAAAAACAGGACTGGATCTGGATTGCAAAATATGACAGTCCGCTCATATTTGGCCCGCAGATCGTTGCTCGGCAACACCATGAATCAATCTTCGCTTTATATTTACTGCCGTGCAGTACTGTCGGTTCGCGGCATGGTAGGGAAGTCCTTGCGGCATGGTACCGTGCCGCGGCACGGCGTTTGGGAATCACTGCTATATAGCCTGTAGGTAAATCCGGCACTGGGTACAACCTACCGCTGTGAATCAGCATTCTCATACATAACACAAATCAAGAATCGCTTGAGATCTCAGATAACGGATGTTCACTTGGAAGACCAACTAATCTTAAAATCAACAATGTTGGAACCAAAGATCGCATCATTAGCTTATGACAAACAGCCTCACTGTAGTCATTAAATGCTGTAAAATTGCTTTTGTGTATTTTTAAGTTGTTTTTTATTTTGTATGCACGAGAAGTTTGTCTATGTGTACTGCTGTATTAAGTTGCGGAATAACTGATTCTCAGGGATTTGAAAAGCGACCTTCGACTTACAAACGTTTCCCCACCCCTGATTTACAGCAACACTGATTTGATAACTATACTTTGACGTTGTTTTGGATTCGTTAGTTTTACTGCACTCATTCTTATCTTCATCCAATGATGGCTTCTTACGTTTAGGTAGTGATCAAGCTCATAAGCGTACAAGGCGGGGGTTCGGGGGCGAGGCGGCCGCCCCCCCGTCTTAAAAAATTTCAGGACAAACTCTGTTTTCATAACAAGAGCAAGTTGCTCAAAAATCCTGAATGATAAAAAATATATATTCAATACTGTGAATTCAGGGCAAACTCTGTTTTCAAAGCAAGCGCAAGTTGTTCAAAAATCCTGAATGATAAAAATATTTCAATACAGTGTATATTGTCAGTGCACCTCGTGTTTTTCAGGGCAAGCGCAAGTTTCTCAAAAATCCTGAATGATAAAAAATATATATTCAATACTGTGAATTCAGGGCAAACTCTGTTTTCAAGGCAAGCGCAAGTTGCTCAAAAATCCTGAATGATAAAAATATTTCAATACAGTGTATACTGTCAGTGCAACTCGTGTTTTTCAGGGCAAGCGCAAGGTGCTCAAAAATCCTGAATGATAAAAAGTATATGTTCAATACAGTGAATTCAGGCCACACTTTGTTTTTCAGGGCAAAGGCAAGTTGCTGAAAAATCCTGAATGTAAAAGTATATTCAATGCAGTGAAAATTTTCAGGGCAAGCTCTGTGTTTCAGGGCAAGCGCAATTTGTACAAAAATCCTGAATGATAAAAATATATTCAGTAGAGTGGAAAATTTCACGGCAAACTCTAGTAATAATAGAAGGCGGTCAAACCCACCGTTGTACGGGTTTCGGGTGTTCAAGTTCAGGTAGCGAGTCTGGGGTCTTCCCCTTCCCCAAACTCCTACCCCTCGAGCTCTATTTTCAATATTTTATGTTTTTGACATTTTTCGAGTCTGGGGTCTTCCCCTAGCCCGACCAACCTCCCTACCCCTCGAGATATATGTTTTCAATATTTTTTTTATGTTTTTGATATTTTTCATGTTTTCCATAATTTTTGATATTTTTTCATGTGTCTGATATTTTTCATGTTTTTCAATGTTTTTTTAGTTTTTGATGATTTTTTATTGTTTTGATTATTTTGCGTTATGGTAATATTTTTCATATTATCACGTTATGATAATATATTCATGGTTTTGATTAATTTCATATTTTTGAGATAACTTGTCACTTTCAGGTTTTATGAAAAGCCAGCCACTTCATTCCTCTAACCCGCCACTGGTTGTGGAAGGCCAAGGCACGCCAAGGCATGCCACGTTTTAATCCAATAAGCAAATATTCACGCAACCGGCCAAGATCACTTCACTTGAACATCATTCGAGATGACCATGTGGATGTTAGTATCAAAGCAAAACGCATTGACAACCTGCTAACTTCATCAGTTATTTTGCGTAGTATTCTTCTTTGAACATTTATCGTGTTTTGACAAAAACAAACAGGAAATTACTCATTGCAGTTGCTTTAACGTAAAGCACGAAACACTTTCCAGTTAGACGTTAATCAGGTTTACCCTGTTCTGTAACAAAATTATTATAACCGTATCATTTTTGCAGAGCAACGTTTTAACAAAATTTGTCTGTTTTTTTTCAATACCATTATTAACATTTCATATCTTACGACTTCTTTCAACGAAAGTAGCAACCACTGCAAAGTTCGAATGCTAGATACATATTTCTCATTAGCAGTTTAAATTACCTTTTCTTTCGAATGTTTACGCTTTCTGCAAGTTTTGTTGCTCCTTTGTGTAGTGTTACTTCGTTCATTAACTAATTATCTCAGCCATTACATAACCTATGATGATGTTGCGCACATTACCCACACCACCGCTCCAATCTATAACTGATTGCTTTGTGAAAACGAATACCGATTAGCTCGGGTTTTAAATCCGATAAGCAAACATTCACATTTGCTTCACTTGAACATCATTTCATCACCGTGTGGATGCTAGTGTTGCAGTTGACTGCATCGCCTTGAACTACTGAGGCAAGCACAAGAGAAAGATAGCAATTTGGGGCATTAGCTAACATGAAAGCAACCAGCAGCAATAGAGCTCCCTCGACGAGTTCACTCTACTACTACTAGGTTGCTCTATCATTATATAGGGATAAGTGAACTACGATAATTCGCTTGCGGTGACTATCACAGTGACTTGTTACTCATGGGCACCATCTAGCGGTGACTATTTATTTACATGTGGCGCCGTCTACCTGCCGTCACATCACTTCTCTCTCCATTAGCTTCAAGTTCTGTCACCTATCATCCATACTTTAACTCTCAATTCACAAGTTCGACCCTTACCCTTTGGTTCAAGACGATCTTCAACGGAGGATGTTACTGAGAGGGGCTTATGGCCTTTCTCCCAGGTCCCTTATCGGGCGTCGTTGAAGCGTGTGCGACCTGGTTGTGTTTGCACACCTTCAGTGTGGATTGATCCTCAAACCTCGGGAAGGATGGATTGTGACGTCATCGATGTTAACTCCACGCCAGACGAATCGGCCAAAGAGAGCTCTTACTTCCATGTGCATGGAAGTCACTTATAAGTGTCGCTTGCTTGGTCTTTCCCTTCTTGCTTTGGCCGACTTTGCTCACATGTAGCCGTCGCGCTAGCATGATTGCTACACTAGTATCAAAGCAAAACATATTCACAGACGACAACCTGCTGACGCATTATGTTCTTTGACGTAGCATACAACCCTGAACGTTTCCCTGTTTTAACAAAATCAAACAAGAAATTTCCCATTACGATTGCTTTGACCCAAAGCGTGAATTACTTTACAGTAAGAAGTAATAACCCGACTTTCCCTGTTCTGAACAAAAATTATACGACCGTATGATCCAGTAGCACACAGTATTCACAAAACCTGCCTGGTTGTTTCATGTCGTCGTTAACATTTCGTTTTCTTACGATGTGTTACTCATTACGACTGCTTTAATCTAAAGCGCGAATCACTTGACAGTAAGTAATCATTCAACTTTCCCTGCTCTGAACAAAACTTGTACGACCGTATGATTCCGCGGAACACAGTATTCACAAAACTCACCTGTTTGTTTCATATCATCGTCAGCGTTTCGTTTTCTTACGATTTATTTATTCGAAAATAACAAGTGTTTAAAAATCAAACGCTAGAATCGCATCATCTAACAGTAGGTTAAAAGTGATATGCAAAATTGTTGTTTTGTGACATTGACTTGTTAGACTGAATTTCTGGTCAGCCATTTCAATATAAATGGCATATTTTAAGCCAGTGTGTTGTTTCGAATTTTGTTTTGGTTTGTAGACTAGCATTACTATGTAATTAGGTTTGGTTAAAGTGCAACAATGGGTAGGATTAATAAATGAAATTATAAATGTGAGCTCATGGATAGCATTGAAATCTAACCATTCTTACCAAATAATTGACCAATGAAAAGCATGGTGTGGCAACAGAACCGTCACCAGAAAGTCTTCCGTAGGCTTTAAAGCTAGGGGCCTTTACATTTGTGCAGTTTGGCTTGACATTTTGAAATTTGAACAAACATCACTGTTTTATAGTACTTCATATTAAATTCGGGTGGGATTGGAGTTTTGTTTCGGAAGGGCTAAGCCCATCAAACACCTCCCATGGCTATGTTACTGTGTGGCAAAACTTCAGTTTGTTTTTAAATGCAACTGACTCTGAAAAGTACTTAGGTTTCGCAATATGCCAAGCTTACAAGATATGTCAAACTTTCTGTTTATGAACATGACAGGGCCCAAAGTGGCACAACGCATTCAGGTAGTGTCTATTCTGCTTCATGAGGCAATACCTGTGCTGGGACTATTTTGCTTTCATTTGAACACAATTGATTGAAATGGTCATGTGCAAGAGTGTAGTGCTAAAAATAGAAGTATGGGAATGCCGTTCTCACACCAAATAAAGAGGAAGGCTACACCAAACAGTTCGAATAAAGCGAGCATTTGCCTGCAAGAACTTCTACTGTACACTGGATCTTCCTGTTTCACTGCAGACTTTTGACTAGCAATGCGAATCTGCATGTTGCTAGCGCATCGGTGAGATCGCAGCCATGTTTTAATGTAATAGTTTAGATCTCACATCTTCAAGTACCGTTACTAGTGGGTATGAGAACGCTTTCCCACACCAACGTCGTTCCCACACGTTCCCAATCCCACCCCACTACACTCTGGTCAAGTGAAACGTACAATATGCAGAGACAATTGGTTGAGATTTAAGAGTTTGTGGTTAGGGTTTAGGATCAGAGCTTATGGTTAAGGTGTAGGGTCAATTTTTATGTTGAGGGGTCTCGAGTTAGGGTTTCTAGAGTTAGTGTTTAGACTAGAGTTAGGGTTTAGCCTACAGTTCACTTAATGCAAACAAGAAGCTGCTAACTGTTTGCCAGCCCTGAAACCATGACAACCATAAACCATGCATGGGACTGAACTGTTACAGAAGTCATGTTCAACTAAGCAAGATATGCGTTCCAAACTTGTCATGTGACTACTTCAACCAATCGTGTTTAGCTTAAGGCAAAATAACTCCAGAAGTTATTTTGCATCATGAGCAAACTAGACAAAGCACAACAACATATGTTGTGCATCATAATACACTTTCGGATAGTTTTCGGATACGGATAGTATGATATCAAGCAAAACAGGATTCGGATCGGATACGGATATCATTTTTCAAAAACAGGATGGGATCGGATAGTAAAAAATCACTATCCGATCATCTCTGGCGGGCTGCACAAAAGACTGAAGGGCGGGCTGGCGGGTTGCACAAAAAGGCGGTCCGACGGGCTGCGGAAAAGGGCGGGGGTTTGCAGAAAAGGACAGCCCTCCGGCCCGCCCTTTTCCGCAGCCCAGCTTAATGTGCAGCCCGCCAGCCCACCTTAATGTGCAGCCCACTGGCCAGTCCTGTTGTGCAGCCTGCCGGCCCGCTCTTCTGTGCAATTCGCCAGCCCGTGGAAATTTCATGTTTTTCATTTGGCAACACAGCCCTCCAGCCCGCCCCAGAGATGAGCACGGACCAGGACTGGATCGGACTGGATCAGGACTGAAGCCAATTTTGGCCGGATCAGGACTGGATCGGACTGCAATTTTTTTTAAAATTGGCAGATCAGGACTGGATCGGACTGACAAAATTTTTGTTGTTTTAATGTGATTATTCTGAACGTATCAAAAATTTTATTTGTGGTCCGATTTCACAGGTTTTCTAAATGGTAATTTAAATTTTGCCTTAATGGGACTATTTTGCAATTCAAACACCTTTGTTCACATATAAGGTTGAGTTCTAGTAGCAACGTGAACACAGTTGAGTGGTTAGTGTCTGTGCCTGCTGTGCGATTGTTCGTTGGTTCTGCTCTCTCCATTTTCTTTGGCTTAGCTTGTACAGGTTACACCTTTGATAGGAGGGCTTTTGATGTAGGCCTACTTTTTCAAAACGTTTAAGGTATATGTTTAAGTTTCGGTTTAGGGTTTACCTTTAAGGTTTATGTCAGTAGTTTATAGCCTTTTTTACATATCTTCCCTTTTTATCAAACAAAGTTACCTAATATCCCCCGAATACACTCAATGGTGCTCATTTATTGAAACACGAAATTAATGAACTCTTACAGTTTAGAATGATTTATTAATATTTACCTTGGCTGCAATTTATAGTTCCATAAATTTACCCCATTGGAAGATTAAATTTACCCCCAGCTTAAGAACCACTGGTTAGGTTTGCGGATTAGGTTTAGGTTTGAAGTTCAACTTTTAGGTTTAGGTTTTAGGTTTGAATTTTGGATATAGGTTTAAGTTTTGGGTTTAGCTTCTGGGTTTAGGTTTTGGGTTTCAGGTTATGTAACAAGGACCTCACCTTACGCTAATCTAAGTGTATCGTCCTTGTCACTTGACCAATCCAAGAAATCGGATTCTCCTAATGGCAAAATACCTCCAACAGTGATTTCCCCTCTGACGCCAAACAAACACTTCCTTGTTAAATTTTGGAATTGCCAAAAGGCTTTGTCTATTCAGCCTCATGATGAGGCAAAAGCACTGAAGGAACTATTTTGCCTTCAACCAATCATATTTGGCTGTAGGCAAAATAGCTCCAGTAGTTATTTTGCCTCATGAGGCAAATTAAAAACACATGATTTTACATTGGCGATTCAGGACTGGATCGGACCAATGTTTTTCAAAAATTTGGCGGATCAGGGCAGGATCGGATTCAATTTTATCGGATCAGGACTGGACTCGGACTGAATAATTTCACAGTCCGCTCATCTCTGGCCAGCTCGGCCCTCCGTTTAGTGTTATCCCATTGGAGTCTGCTGCTGGTGGTCGCTGTTTTTATGTGAGCTAAGCAGCCCAATGGATCTGACAATGAAAAAATATTATTGCATTAATCATATCGCCATGGTATAGATCTTCTCATCACAAGTTTATAGGATAATGATTTTTCACAAGTGGTTATTACTTGAAAACCAACCAAGCGCAATTTGTACCATCGTCATTCTGGCAGAATTCGCAGCACCGCAAACCACACGCAGTGTTTCTCTGCTAAAAACGCAATACCAATGATGAGCTCAGTACAAAGAAAACCAAACCGGAATTTTGGGAAGTTCGGGAATTATCGGCCAAAATTTTTTTTATTTCACATCTACAAGTCTCGTAGATTCCGAAAATCACATCAAAAAAGTGAACCGCAACTTGGAATCCCAGCAGAATGACAACATTATAAGGTCAGTCTGCGAAACGTTGGTAAAAAAACGAAAAACTTCAAAAAACGCTAAAAATCAACGAAATGCTATATTTATTTTTTTGATTTTCTGGAATCATCGGCAAAAAATTTTTATGTTATTTCACATCTACAAGTATCGCAGATTCAGTAAATCACATCAAAAAAGTGAACCGGAACTTGGAATGCCAGCAGAAAGACAACATTCCAAGGCCAGTCTGCGAAACGTCGGGCAAAAAAGAAAAATTTCAAAAATGCCGAAAATCAACTTAGTGCTGTATTTATTTTCATGACTCCGGAATCACCGGCAAAATCAGTCAAAGGTGTGCCTCTTGATAAAGATTTTTCGTATCAGAGGACGTTTTTAGAGTTATTGATTAGTTTATGTAATTGTTGTTTCCATAGAATTTGCATCTAATTTTTTTTGCCGAAATACATATGGGCTTCAACTTTTTTGATATGTTTTTGTTAATCTCATGTTTCATGATTCCTTTTAAGATTATTAAGATTTTGTGAGGTTTCCCATATAAGGCACAAAAACAGCGCTAAGTCTGTCATAATGGGCCCGAAAATCAGTCCCTTCACAAAGGCAGGGCATTTGTTTTAGCTCCCCAAACAAAGCTTAAGCTCTGAGGTGTAACGAGGTTTAATGGATCCTCGGGCAAGAAGCATGTTTGGCGCCCCCATGCTTGAAACGGAAATCTTTCGGAAGCAAGTGTATTGTATTGAAAAAAGCATTTGTGTCATTGTTGAGACTTTTCCAGATCCCCGCAGTCATTCGGCGCCCCCCACAAAGATTTGGCGCCCCATAATGGTTCAGCACCCGTTCAATTTTGTTCCCCTTACCCACCTTGTTATGTCCCTTTTTTCTAGGCCCCATATTCCTATTTTAGAATCTGTGTAAAATGTTATTAATCTAAAAATGTGCCATGTACCAGGAGACTAAAATGTCTAGACACCAGAACGTTTATGAACATGAGTATTTAGGCCAGAAAAAAACACGGTGACCATGCTTTTTAAGCAAGTTTCGTTCAGGCTTGTGGCAAAGTTCTTCATTTTGCGATAAAAAAAAGCTCAACTGCTATTAACAGGTTCAGATTTGTTCCTTCAGTGACAGTGATTTCGTAAATGTGCGATATAGTCTTGATTCTGATTTCCTGCGTTTCTGTAATATTAGAACCAGGGTTGGATCCAGGGGAAGCGATTGGGGCGATTGTCCTCCCTAAAACCTTCGAAAGTAACTTTACTCATCTCGAATTTGTAATATTCGGAAAACAGCATTCCCTATTTAAGGCCATTTTGCCGTGCATTGTTTTGTCTCAGCAGTGTTGTGAAATATATTTAATCTATCTTACGTAATGATGTTAATGGTTTATTGTTTAGTATGACTCAGCCAACAAGCAGAAGCCCCATAAAAAGCCATCGCCTGAAGTAAACTAACCATTAACAAACATTAGAGCAAATGAAAACACAATGGCACAATAGCTTATCAGTGCAAACAAAGAGGCGCTGTGTCACATAGGATTGGTGAAGGACTATGGCGGTCATCTAGTCAACCAACCCCGTTTATCACTCAGTGAAAAGTGTTGAAAAACAACAGTTGGAGATCAAATAAGCACAATCAAAAACAGAAAAAACGAATAAACGCAGGACATGAAGAAATGTACAGGTGAAAGCGCATGCCTACTGCCTATGTAGTGTACACAGATGAGTGGATCGATCTTAAGTGAAGGAATTTGGTGTGGTCAGAATATTTTTAGCAATACATAAAAATAAAAAAATACTAAAAACAAGTAAAAAAGTTACAAAAGCTTGTTAATGAGATACAAAAGACCAAGCATTTTGCAAAACTTTTTTGGAAACAATCTTAAGCAAGATTGCTACAACTTCAAAGTTAATGTTGGTAATTTCATGAGGTACATGGATGACAGGACAACTGTTTCCCAGAAGCGATTGTTTGATGAATACTCCAAGAAATGGGAAAAACTTGCCAAGTCCAGTTTTCAAACGATACTTGAAAATAACCGGACCCAGGGTGTTATCGAACAGCATTTCAGGGATTTAAAACAGAATCGCTTAAGAGGCAAGAGGCTAGCTAGATTGGATGATTTTGTGACGCAGTATCACCATTTCGTATCAAGCGTACAAAAGGAATTCAGCGACATTGTTTATCGGAACAAACCACAAGGCAAAACAGCTGTGCTTGACCCAAATTATGATTCAACAGGAAAACAATGTTCAAAAGTTGTGCAGTCAACATTCAAGAAAAGGAAACGTAACGTTAACAGCTATTACGCTTCGTTGTGGTGGTGGATGTGGTGGATTGTGTGGCGGCCTGGAGATAGCGCCACATGAAAATAAATGGTCACCTCTAGATGGTGCCCATGAGTAGCAAATCACTGTGATAGTCACCGCAAGCGAATTATCGTAGTTCACTTATCCCTATATAATGATAGTGCAACCTGGTAGTAGTAGAGTGAAGTCAGTGATGGATCTCTATTGCTGCTGGTTGCTTTCCTGTTAGTTAATGCCCCGAATTGCCGTCTTTCTCTTGTGCTTGCCTGAGTAGTTCAAGGCGATGGAATCAACTGCAACAATTGT
>Ga0210059_1016611_pt1 | contig 10596 bp, 7 predicted proteins | sample Ectturendosymbi2_FD_188042 | JGI IMG/M metagenome (GOLD analysis project Ga0210059, IMG submission 188042) | Ecteinascidia turbinata endosymbiont from Florida, USA - Sample 2 (SPAdes) (version 2) | ecosystem: Host-associated > Tunicates > Ascidians > Unclassified | place: Key West, Florida... | reverse complement strand
GTTTCATATGTCGACTTTTGCGCAGGACTGAAGATGTGTAATACACGAAACTAGTTTCCTTACGCAATAAATTGCGATAGATTCGCTTGGTGTGGGTCACTGTTGTGGCTTTACAAATATTGCAGTTAGATACTATTGTCGCAACTGGTACACTAACGTGAAGGCGATAGGAGTGTGGTGCAGTCACCACGAATGGCAAGTCGGGAATGTGTATCAACGGACAAGCATAAGTACCTATTGGGAGACGGCTGGAACTCATTCCTTTGTGGTGTCTTTCTATAGAGTATTTAATACGAGAATCTGGTTCACTCTGGTTCGAGACATGACAAAGGCTATATTCAGGGACGCGGCTGTTTGAGATCAAAACAGGCTTGGGATGAGAAAGGTGAATCTGCACAACGTATTCCTTATGATTCATTAGCAGGCTACTTTCAAGAGTGCACAACCAAAGTCTAACCAAGCGCGAAAAGGCAAAAATAAACGTGTTGAACTGATACAATTTGACGGAAGGCTGCCTCGAGAAAGTAACGCAAGCCGAAAATACACCCGAAGCAATGCACAGTGGAAAATGCATAAATTACAAAGAAGTCGTGGTTACGTCACATGATTAACGCAAATGTTATGTCTGCCATTTGTGCCCAGCAGAAAAGCCCGATGAGGAGTTCGCAAACAGTAGGTTACGTTGGTTGTAGTCCATATATGCTTGTTCATATGAGTTGGGCCAGTGGTCTCAACACTATCATGTCGATTGCATGTGAACAAGGAACCTTGGCAGTGTCAGAGTTGTAATCGGGCCACATTTTGAAGTCTGAACCCGGCCCGATGCCGAAATCACAAGCCAGAACCTGGCCCGAGCCGACATTTATTTCTGAAACCCGATTTAGGCCCGAAAACCAAATTTACCGAGTGAGTCAAGATCTGCACAACTGCGGGTTATCAAAAACGGAGTGTACGGGTATAGCTGCAGGTGCACGGCTTTTTCACACCCAAAGTAGTAACCACTTTGACCAAACCATTGGCTTAAACAAGCACAAACTTAGCTTGTTAGTTAACGATAATACTGCGGTATGTAATGTTTCACAAGAAAAAAAAAAATCACGAAGCTAGTCATCTTGGCACTACAGGCGTACAAAATTATGTAGGATAGCGCTATAGGGATTAAAAGCCGGTTTGTAGGCCATCGTTTCTTAAGACAAACCAAATATCGCGTAAGTGATTGATCTTTTCGAAGTAACGCCATCGCGTGCTAATTTCCACTGTTGTCGCTTTCTGAAAGAGTACGAGACTAATCCGAGCAGAGAACAAAAGAACGCATTTGTGTTTGCAAATAGAATTAGCTGAAGAAAAATCACAATTTCTTCACTCACAGAAGTCACCCGTGACGAGCACAACCAATGTACGTCACGAAAGAAACAATATCGTTACTCCGAATGTTATAAAAAAGTTTTGTATGCAGGCCAGAAATCGGCCCGAAACAATTTGACAAACTTAAACCAGAACCAGGGGCGTAACGAGGTTAAATGGCGCCCGGGGCAAGAAGCAACCCATGTTCGAACCTGAGATCTTTCGGAACCAAATGCACTGTATGGAAGAAAGACTTGTAAACAGGGGCGGCTCGTCTAGACGGGCTGCAGCCCACCCTGAAAAATGTAAGTCAAAAGATTCCGCCAAACGGCCAAACTCGCCTTAATTTTGGATTTAGTTACGAAAATTTCACAACACAATCATTTTCGGTGCTTCTGATACCATTTTTGCTCAACGTTTCCTAGGAATCCAACAAAACCAAAGTTTCACTGTTTTCCAACGACGCCGCTTATGCAACGACATTTTCAGCATACTTGCTGATGAATTTGGCGATTTCTTGGCTGCCTTCTGCACAGCCCTAAAGGAAAGAAACCAAACATTTGGCTACAAAAAACATGGTGGTATATCCGCCTATCGCAAAGCGTTTTTGATATTTTGACGATGAATTTTTGAAGAAAAAACTGAGGAAATATGATCCTGACTGTTTTTTACTACCTGAATTTCTTGGATATTGAATTTTATAAATGAGTTTAACAATGCTTTTACTAGTACTTTGGCGATATTGATGGCATTGGATTCAAATCTGGTCGCCAATATCGGGCTGTGAAAATACAGCCCTTCCTGTATCTGCACCAGTAGGCTAAGCTTATGAGCTTTCTAGGGTTGGCGTTTGAAGATGTACGGCAGTAGTTGGTGGATCTCATTCTTGGACAACAAAAGACATGACTGGTTTGAAACACTGAAATATGAAAATTTTGAAGCATGAGAAACCTGGCAAGTGCATAAGCATTCAAGTAGACCTTTAATTTTTTGGTAAGGTGAACATTGCTGCTGTAACTGATGCAGGATACTAACTGATACTGGAAAAGCATAACAATCCAGATAAAAAAAAACGAGAAATTTTGTGTAAAATCATCAACTGTTCAAAATTTTCTGGAAAATTTAAACTTCATTTGAAATAACATGATTAAAGTGCCAGCTCAAAGAAAGTGATTCCAGCCTAGGTCTGCTGCCATGACACGGTTTGAAGAAAATGCTAAGCTTTGTCTTGTTAACAATAGTGCCTCAGTAGTCGAGCGGAATGTTCCAAGTTTAGCATGCGAGTGGTGCTGGGTTCGACTCTCGCTTTTGCAGCTTTGATGGCAGTGGTTATGCGTCATGCTTTTGATGGGACCGGTTTGATTCTTTTGTGTTAGTGTTTGCGCTTTAGGTTTTGGTTTCATTAAACTAAAGTGAATGTTTTCTATGTATTAATAAGGATAACTGAAAATTACGAGTTTGATAAGATTAGGACTGCTGGAGTGACTGGAAACGCCATTAATTATAAAAACAGCCAGGGCGACAATCCCATATGTTCAACCAGAGATGAAATCTCGCAGCCCTCCCGGCCAATTTCACCACGCGCCGCCACTGCTTGTGACATTGCTGGGAATTTTCGTCGACCTCACAGTCATTCGGCGTTCCCATAGCGATTCGGCGACCGGGGAATTGTGACCCCTTTGCCACCCCGTACGCCCCTGACCAGAACCCAACCTGACCCGATATACAACTCTGAGCAGTGTTCTTACAATTAATGTTTTTTCGACAATGGCTGAGTAGACTTCGACTATTGTGACTTAGCACAATGCACAGTTACTTTAATATTCGTTATTGCTCTGTATCACCATGAAAATATACTTTATTAACAAAATGGCATCACCCGTCAGACAAAGGGACATTGCAAATCCACGAAATTCTCAAACCGCTTTCAATAGTGTTTGTGACCAGAAATCTTGATCCGACATAACAAAACAAATTTGCCATTACTTTTGCCTCATACCGGCAGCGCTGCCCATAGCATCGAGAAAACCGTAATGCTTTTTCTACAGCACGAGGTTAAAAACCTATGAACATATCGCCCAATTGCAAAGGTTGGGAATTCTGTGTGAAACGTCTGCTGGAAATTGCCCAAACGTCACAAATTGAGAGATGTTGCAACTCGTTCAACGCTGTGAAGGTTCATATTGGGTGCAACATTTTACGAATTGGGGTTTTCGTAGCTCGTGATTGTTTCCTGTACGTGCGGGCTAGCTTGTGTCTACCCATTTTTCCAAGGAATTCTGCGTGTGTATGTTCGCGCACTGACTTGATGAGATTACCTCGTTTCACCAGAGACGTTTTTGCTCTGCCTAGCGCTCCACGTTTTGTTTTTCTTCTGCAGCGCCCAGCAGCGTACACAGCCCAAAATTTCAGGGGGGACAAATGCTTTGACTTTAACCAAGCAATAGTATTTTGTTTGGGACACTGCCTCTCAAAGCACAAAATGTCAGCATATGCTAGAAATCTGGGTGGGCCATGACCCCCTTGGTCCCTCCTGGTTACGCGTATGGCCGCGACATCGTCGAAGTATCTTCTGCTGCTGCTCATCAGAAGCCTCTTATAATTAAAGGTTTGTTCACCAGGAAATGTGTGAAAATGAACTTTGAAAAGGAGTGAGAGCTAACGCCTTGGTAAATCTAAAACTTTAGGCAGTTTCGTCGGGAGTCAGAATCGTATTCTACTCATAAAACAACTACGCTGCCTCGTTCGTAGCATTTGGGGAAACTTGCAATTCTGCATGCAACGACGGGCTTTCACACATGCAACCTCTACACTGGCTAGTGGCTACCCAAACCTCTACGTTGGTTCTCAGACCTGGAATGCTATACTGGTTCCTAGAGCAGCAAAACTATATCAGTTCTTACGCTGTTTTTCGCTCTTCACAAGCAAGATTCTGTAAGTGGAGGTTTCAAGCAGTCACTGGGTTTCGCACCTGCATTGCAATCCCTTCCTTGGTGCACTTCGCTTCAATCGACAGTCACTTAAAGCATATCCTGACTCCATTGTGTTTTCAGACTAGTTGGCATGTACTTGCCACGCTTTTGGATCCATATTCTTCGGCTGTCTCTTAAAGTTTCTCGATCTGTCGTCACTCGTCACCATGAGTGGAAGTCAGAAATTGAGCGAATACTATATGAACGTAGCAACCAGCGACCAGCGCCAGACTTCAAAACTGCAGTGCAGCGTCAAGATTGGTGGCCGATATCAGTGACGGATTTACGCATAGCCCAAATACGCCATGGCCTAGGACCCCGCGCAACGCTTTCGTATGACGGCTCAATGTTAACTAGAAATTTGCAAAACTGCGCAAAGGCATAACTTCACAAATTACTGTACGTTGAAACAGGTGGAAATGAAAATGTCTACTCTAGGCTCTTATCAGTACAGTGACAACATGACAACATTGCGCACCTGGGCGTGAAAGAGATTTAGGCCGTCTGTATGAAAGCGGTCACAAAAAAAGAATGCAAAAGAAAAAAACGCAACTTAATGGATGTTCAGTTTTCGACTGACAAAAAGCTCGCAACAACGCCAGACCTGCAAAACTCCGATGAAAAACAAGTTGTCAGTATTGAATCCCACGTTTGGTTGTTTTTACTGGGTTTCTCGCAAACAGAGATTGCTTGTTGAAACTCTATATGTTATTTAAATTAGCTAGAACAGTTTCTCGTGAGCTTTACTTGGACAAACGTGTCTACATTGGGCTTACTTCATATGGTTAACTGAGGTGTTGCGTCAATATTTTGCTGCTGTGCAAAACATGTCTTCATGCTGTTTACCATTGGCCTATGGCATGGAGCAGGACTTCTCAAACTTTTTGTTGTGCGGCCCCATTTGAGAAGGGTCTGTCTATGCAACCCCTTCGTGGATAGCCTAACCGTCCAATTACAAACCTCAACAGGCATTTTTGTTTCATGGCGAAATCATGCAAATGTCCATAATGCAGGAAAGTAACTACACCGTAGTAAAACAACTACGTAATGGAAACAGTAAGGCGAAAAAAATTAGCAAAAAACATTTCAGTTGATAGAAGTATGCAGCACAACTAATGGCATGATGCACTTGGTGATTTTTGCGCAGATCATCCATTTGTAGATTTATAAAATTAGCCAACGCAGGAAGAAAGACATTCTGAACATACTTCAAAACGCATCGATATTTGGACTTGATGATTATCAATTTTGAGAATTCCGCAACACACCAATATGTTGTGCAAACAGCTAAGACTATTAAAATGGCTAGATCAGAAATGACTGGGAATTCGTTTCTTGTTATCAAAAAATTACATAAACAGTATTTTGAAAAGTCCAGTTGCAAACTTTTGTCGTTTAATATCTGCACAGATTCATCCTGGGCTTATAATGGCAGGTGTGTGGCCTCCTGAAATTTAACTTGTGTATCGTTTGCGGATCCAACTTTTTCTGAATCAAAATAAAGTACTTTTGAAACTGTGTATGAAGCTTTACTTTAGTCCAAAATTACTCAGCGTGCTCTCAAAGCAGTTAGCCTAGCACCCAGCCTTGACCTAGAGTCATGGATGACGGAACCTTTATCAAAGTGGGGGGCCACAAGTTTATGTCAACAAAACTGTAGAAAAATCTTGTGCTTTGAATTGGCAACCGTGACGTCACAAGCATTAAAATATGACGTCATTAACCTTTTTTAGCATGTTTAAGCAATTTTATGCAATGTTTTATGAGCCGTCAACGACCTCTATCTACAGTACACCCTATATACCTACGCTATACTGACTTGAGAACAGAAATGCAGCCAGTTATTCTTAATCTTGCACAAAATTCATTCGCAAGGAAGTACTGTACTAACACGGCATGCGCAAAGCCAAGGGAGCGTCCTCATATTACATCATCAGATAGGGGTGAGAGGGGCTTTGTTGCCAGATTCACCTTCAGCTCCTACACCACACGAAGGTCAAAATTACACTAGTTCAGACAAAATTACACCACTATGAAAACGTATCTGTGAACCATCTGAAATTCAAATAGGCTGTTAAAGGCGTGACTCCAGGTCAACAGCGTCACCGGGGCTCGTCACGCGCTTTATGCTGACTGATTGCAACCATTCGAGGTTTGTGTCACTGAAAGTTCTATTTACTTTCATTCTGGCTGGCTCTACCGTTGCTCTGTGACGTTGTGACTTGACAATGAATGAGAAGTTCTCATGGTAACTTCTCCACTGTTGAACAACGTACGTCAAAAAGCAATGTTAACGCCAGTTAGTCCTGTGCTTGCTACTCTCGTTCATATTAGCCCGAGTTACTGGACAAATTATCGTTCGTTTGAAATTACAGTATTCCCGAAATGGGAACTGTCCGCTGGATTGGACTTCATATCCAATGTTCTACCAGGGGTGGGCAAACTTGTAAAATGGAAGAGTTTTTTGCAGAAAACCAAAAACACCAGCGAGCCTCAAAATCAGTTTGTAATGTCAATATAAATACAGTTCGGTAAAGAATGGAAGTTTTACAGAAAATGTTTTACATAAAAAACTATATCAAATCGCGTAGACTCCGTGGCAACTAACCTTACGAATTCGTGTATACACATTGATAAATGACACAAACCTTAAATATTAAGCGACAACTCGCTAACATTTTGAGATATTGCTATTCAGCTAGAAGAGCCGCACAAAACATGTCGGCGAACCGGATGCGGCTCGCCAGCCGCAGTTTGCTCCCCGTTGTTCTATACAAAGCCATTGCTTCAAAACAAAAATTAGTTTGATTTTAATTTATTTTTGAATAAATCTAATTGCATAGGGTAGCTCGGGCTCTAACGGATGAGCCGGAGTAAGGCGCGAGCGATCGAAGTCGAGAGAACCCTACTACAAATGATATTGTTCTTTTCAGGTCACCTGCAACATGGACACGAAAGGCCAGGCATGGTACGAAAATATATGAACAGTGATAAGGTCCAATGAAACTAGTCTGAGTAAACAACTTAGTCAATTGGGACCGTGGGTGGTGGCACAGAAATAAAAAGCAAGCAAGCTCGCCTTTTTCAATATAAATCGTAATCGAAGACTTGGGCTATAAGACCGTGTAACTGCAGCAATTTGTCTGTAAAGGATGCCGTGTTGCAATGCAAAAATAAAATATAGCTATTTGGTGTTGTGAATGCAAAAACAAAAGCACAGTTGAGGTTGATCTGTCAAATATTTCATTTTGCCTATAAGATACAGCAAACGTTACTATTGGGAAGGGTGTTAAAACGCTTGAAATTACACCAAATTACAAGAATTTCTTCGATGGAGTGGCACGACATTTTTCCTACAAACATGCATGTAAAATTACACCATCTTTATAAAAAATGGTATAGTATTATACCATCTGGCAACACTTCGACAACACCAATGTGGTAAGCAAACTCAATAAGGGTGATGAGATTGTGCACGGTATTTTGCCAAACATTTACGAAATCCTGGCAGTTTCACTACCAAATTACAAATACTGTGTTACAAATGATGTTGCCAAAATTCCGCTAAAGTTTAAACGATTTACTTCAACAATGGACCCAATCCTAATTGTGTTACTCAAACTTATTTAGGCAAAATTCGAAATTTATAAGTGGGGGGCAGGACCCCCATAAAAACAGTGGGGGGCCTAGGCCCATGCGACCTTCCCGGTTCTGCCACCTATGCCTAGAGTTCAAACACAAACATGTCTTCATGTCGGAATGAATGCAACAAAGTCAATACTGGTGAGTGTGCTAAAACAATCATGACGTAACAACGCATAACTTGTGTTTGCTTGAGTATTATCATTAGGTAGCTCAGGCAGACAACCTAGCAAACAACTGACAGCCTTTAAAGGCGGAATTGCACTAACAATACCATATAGGTAGATTCACTGCAGGCCTTCTTTTGATTTTCTTGTAAAATTTACAAAAACCTTTTCATCTGATTTGTCAAGCCAATTTGTTTCGCCAATTTGTTTTGCCAATTTGTTTTGCCAATTTGTTTCGCGACACTAAAACGTCATTTCGTGACCCCATTTGGGATCGCGACCCATAGTTTGAGAAGCCCTGACATAGAGGATGAAAACACTATATTCTGTATTGCTAGGAAATGACAACTTCAAAACGGCATAAATAAGCCCTGTGTCCACTGAATGGATTGTGCTTGTTTGGTTCATAAAATATGTGGTTACTATTAGTGTAAAAAAAGTAGTTAACGTACAGGTATTCAGATCGACAGCTGGGCGATATTTTCGAAGGCGGCAACACGGTCCCGCATGAAAATGTATAGGCTATATCCGAAAACCAAACCTACTAAAAACGCTATAAATTGCGGAAATTTAACGAAGAGAACTCCTGAACTACATGAAAGAGTTATAAATTCCATGAAAAGATCGCAACGCCATTTGTTCTTCAGAAGAACTTAGGAAAGGCTTTAATTTCTGTTGAAGATCTAAGGCAATTGTAGAACCAAAACCGGCACAATAAAGATACATTTTTGAGGTGGCACTACACATAAAAGAGGCAACTATAACGCTTTTCAGACAAACGGCTAAATAGGTCACACCTGCATGGGGCCCCAAAAACTTAGATGGCCTAGGGCCCCGCGATCCCTAAATCCATCCCTGGTCGATATTGTCGGAGGCCAATTCCAAGCGCGAAGCCAACCCACGATCCGCTGTCTGAGCGGTCAAGGTAAAAAACTGCGCAAAGGGAGGTTAAGTGTGTATGTAGTGGAGAGGAGTTGATGTTCAACTTGTACAAAGCTGTGCGGCCAAAGGGGCTGAGTGCGACGCGGTCACCATGAACAACAGGCGAGAGCGGAGTGAAAACTCTAATCAAAGAAACGTAGGATCAGGGATGTAACGAGTGGGGACAAAGGGGGCATAATTTGCCGGGCGCTGAATGACTGCGGAGAAAACCCAAACAATGTCACAAGTACTTTCTTCAGTACAGCACACTTGCTTCCGATAGACCTCAAGTTCGAACATGGGGGCGCCAAACTAGCTTCTTCCCCCGGGCGCCATCTAACCTCGTTACGCCCCTGAGTAGGATTAACCAATGCCAGATGCCCGGATCTGTAAAGCTGCGGCGACGGGCATGGACTCGATAACCGTCCGGTTCCTTCAGTGTTCTGGCATCTTTGCACTAATTTGTTTTTCTTTTGTTGAAATGATGATTATCGCCAAATAAAATCAACTCAAATCGACATAGGTAGTCAATCAATGGTGTGAAACCAAGAAATCCATTTCAAAAGACGTCAGCCACGTTTTTGTAAGAGCACTGTTGTTGCCTCCTACCTAATTATGTGTGATTTTTAGTTTGTTAAAACAAAACTAGACTGTTGAAAAGGCTAAAACCTAAAAAGCACTATTTCAAGTTTGTTGACCGGTTTGCCGTAAAAGTAAAACAAAGTTTATTTACTCTGCGTCCTAGTTCAGCAAAACCGTAACACAATAGTCCTCGCGCAAACAGCTGGTCAGATCTCTCCAAACACACGTGCACGAGACGAGGATCCAAAAGCCAAGAACAAGAAATGACTAACAATCGAACCATTCTCGCTGCCATCAGGTGCCGTGTCTAGCAGAGTGAGCGTTACATGTCGAAACCTGGCTTGTGCAAAAGATCTAACTACATGACCATGAAATGTGCACCTCTGCAATGCACGTAGTGGTGAAGTGGCAAAGGTATCCACGGCAAATGCAGATAAAACAGTATTTAAAAATAACTTTTCCAAAAGCGCTACTTGCAAGCCAGAGTAAGGTTTTCTCGTGAAAAAACACCTGCACGATAAAATTGCAAGAATCATTTTTCGTCCTCAACAATATCAGAATTGTCTTGATTCCTGTATAATAATCCACGTGAGTAGAGTTCCATTCACTGTTCCTCACACCAACGCAAGCAAGTCATTGTGACCTACATAGCATTTTCCATGGCCGCATTACTGGGCACGATATCATTACACTACCAACGTCATAATTATTTTATTTCTTTTCACCAATAGCAAATAAGGTAGTCTACATAGTCCAACTTAACTTCCAGAGATTACTTTCTCAAGCCTCATTCGCTCATTCTAGCAATCAAGAAAACTTTTCTCTAGTCTTTATTTATTTATTTTATTTGTTTGTTTATAGCAGACACGAAGTCCATAGTATGAACACACACACTCTGCAGAACGCAGGTTGAAAAAACAGACAATACACAACGGAGTACAAGACATTGAAGCCGGCGAAATCACAGG
>Ga0210059_1016610_pt1 | contig 10596 bp, 10 predicted proteins | sample Ectturendosymbi2_FD_188042 | JGI IMG/M metagenome (GOLD analysis project Ga0210059, IMG submission 188042) | Ecteinascidia turbinata endosymbiont from Florida, USA - Sample 2 (SPAdes) (version 2) | ecosystem: Host-associated > Tunicates > Ascidians > Unclassified | place: Key West, Florida... | reverse complement strand
GGAGAGATTCTGTCTTGTACAGAGCAAGTTTGGTTGAATCCAAACTGGCCGCCGCTGCCCGACTGCTATTGTCAAAAGACCGACGTCTTGTGCAGTCCTGTAGTACTCTGTCCAGAATAAGAGGTCACTCAGGTGAAATATCTCCGGGCTTGATCTCTTAAAAAGAACGATCCAAGCCACTACGTAAACAGCCCAGAAATCTGCCTGACTCTCAGACAAATACTGGTAACTTGTTTAAGTAGAGAGTTGACCGAGAAACGGAGCGCCGTTCTCTTGACCATGGAGATGGTTGGAGAAGGGACTCCTGTCGCTTAGGGACAACTCGATATGCTGAAAATTGGAAAAGTCACCGTGACTAAGCTTTTCGTACTAATGCGATACTCTGTGGTAATTCCACAGAACCGAATTTCGGAAGTATGATCACGTGGTAAAAATAACGTAAACCTCTCACGATAAAAATGAAAAAGGAAAAAGGGCGTTGATTAACATGCGTTTTGCACTAGCGGTCACAATTCAGAGACAGTTGAGCGTGCAGCGTTTGAGTAGCTTTTATGTGTATTAAAGTATTTTAATGTAATAACATTTAGTCAGCGTTTGAGATTTACATGAATGTATTACTGTGGTCAAATCCAGTCTGAGAGTCGACGTGTTGGAAAACCACTTTATTCGGTGAGTTATGATTATTGTATTATTTAAACTTTATAATAAAGAACAATGAATTAATTATGTGTGTCTTTCTTGTTGAAATAACCGGGAATAGAAGTCTTTTGATAGGGAGGTCAAGCAAACTTAGATTTGTGAATACCGTCCTTGCTACGTCTATGGTCGAACTCACGTAGGAATTTCGGATGTAGCTAAATGCGGCGAAGTTTAACCTAACAACTAAACTTTTCCGTAATAGAATGTTGCTTTTCCCAAGATCAGATAACATGAGATTTTTACATTGCAGTTCAATACAAGCTAAATGCTTCTATCACCAATGCCTAAGAAAGTGCAGTAACCCACGCTGAATCCGGAACAGAGCGAAGTATCGTCAGTAAATGGAGAAGTCGCTTCTGTGTAACGTAAATGTTATTCCCAGGGTTGCCAGACATTTTCCGAAGCTTATGGCCAAAATCTTAATAAAAAATGGCCAAATGTGTTTTTTTAATTGCCAGTGCGCTGCTTTAAAAATGGCCAAATTTTTCGAAATTGACCATCAAACAGCCAATTTGGCAACCCAGGTTGTTCCCAACGCAGTGAAAAGAGCCTCGTCAGTTTGGAACGATAAATAAACGCACCTGAGGGTGAGAAATTGACGAAAGAAACTTGAAAATCATGTATTTAACATGTTTTCATCCTCAAAGGATAGGAAATATGGGAAACAAAATCCAAGTCAACATCAACTTGTCGCCAAAACATCAGATATTTATCTGAAAATATCAGATCTGATGTTAAAACATCAGAAGTGGCAACACTGATCATGATGAAGCTTGGAAAATCTCATACCAACAATCGTCAGCAGTGTTGCCACTAGGCTTAAGGTCATCAGCGTACGGGAAAGCATTTTAGTGGAAGGGGGCGGAAAAACTTTGCCTTTACAATAACAATTTGCCCCATCACCTCCAATTGAATATACACTGTGTACTGCATATTTTTTCACCGTTCGGGATTTTTAGCAATATGCGCTTGCCCTGAAAAACAAAGTTTTCCCTGAAATTTTTCGCTGTATTGAATATATTTTTTACCATTCAGGATGTTTGAGCAACTTTGCGCTTGCCCTGAAAAACAGAGTTTGACCTGAAAATTTTCACTGTATTGAATGTACTTTTTACATTCAGGATTTTTCAGCAACTTTCGGTTTCCCTCAAAAACAGAGTGTGTCCTGAATTCACTCTATTTAATATATATTTTTATGTGTGCATCATCCAAGTGTACGTTGGTTGCAAAGAATACTAGATGTGTGCCAGGCGTATGCAGAATCGCATGGGATTATTTTCAACTTCAACAAAACTGTTTGTACGACGTTTAAGGCTAAGAGTGCGAAAAGCACAGTCACCCCATTATTGACGCTGGGTGGTCAATACGCAAAATCTGTCGACCAATACAATTATCAGGGGATTGTATTGGATACTGAACTCTCAAATGACAAAGACATTCAGAGACAACTGCGATATCAATATTGTACAGCAAATAAGCTGCGAGCCTCCTTTTCCCGATGTTCAAATCCAGTTAAAAACGTACTTTTACGTTCCTTTTGTACTCCCATGTATGCATCACAATTATGGTGGAATTTCTGGAAGTCATGCATGCAGAGATTGCGTGTGGCACATAATTTTGGATCCAGAGCTCTATACAACCTGCCCTGGAGAGCGAGAATTAGTAGCCACCAGGTTCAATGTAACATTACTCCCTTTGAGGCTCTGTTACGAAAATACACGTACCTGTGTCTCGAAAGATGCAGAAAATCTAACAACATAGGGTTACGTGCTTTGATGCAGTCAGATTGTTTGTATTCATCCCTATTCATTGAACACTATAATCGCATTTTACTCTGTGAATGAGGGATCGAACTTTGCTGTATCCATTAGATTGATGGCTTGTCATGCCACAATGCTTTCGCATTTTACCTAGACTCGACCAATTTAAGAATTGGCGCTCTACTCCGCAGTAGTTTTGTAACAAGTATTACGTGTTAGCTAACTTTAGTGTTAAGAATGTGTCCGTAATCCAATGGTTATGTCTTCAATGCAGTTGCAAAAAGTCTCTGTTACCATGTGATTCCGCCGGCTTCAATGCCTTGTACTACGTTCGAAGTCGGAGGTAAAATATCCGAATCCGATTTTCAAAAATTTCCGACCCCCGACTCCGACCTTTCCAAAATTTCCGACTCCACTCCCGACGCCTTAACATCAAGGGACTGAAATTTGGCTGTTAAAATCAATGGTAAGTCGGACAAAAAAATCTGACTTCCAGTGTTGTTAGGAATCCGACTCTGACTCCACCCAAAAACCTCCGACTCCTTACGGCTCTGACTCCGCAACCCTGGTTTGGATATGGCAATCCCGGGTGTGCGCCATTCCAGCAGCACACTACAGGTGTGCACTGTGCATGGACTGGATTTTGGATTTCTTGGATCCGGACTCCTTTTGCCTCTAACAGGATCAGGAGTGAGGTTTACTTTGTTGTAGTAGCCGGATCCGCATTGGATTTGGATTTTGTGTTTGTCGAAGAAACGTGACTGGTTGTTTGCTTGAATTGTATCTATGCGGAGTCAAGCACGAGTCGAATTGCGTGTGTCATGTTGGTGCCGGATCCTGAGCGGATTCGGATTGAAAATTTACAAAACATGAACAGCCGTGGACTCCAAAAACTCCGAGTCCGTACACATCCACCGCACACCTTCTGGACTCGATTGTTCGCATTCGCATTCGTGCTGACTGTTTTTGCAGGTATGAACTGCGCTGTTATAGGGCTGAGTGTATTTTACTGCCCTGTTTTAACGCGCAGCCAGATATTTTTCAGTTGTGACTTCGCTGACGTAATGCTGAGTGTCTTTTACTCCCCTGTTTTAACACACAGTCTGATGTTTTTGCAGTTATGATTGCATCGTCGTTGCGTTGGCTGTATTTTGCTCCTGTATCCTACGAGGGAGCGCTAATTAGGTTATGCAACAACGAAAAAGAAGAGTGGGAATAGTATGCATATTGTCTCAATAAACTTCACCAAAACGTTCGATTGGAAAAGTGAATATAATGTCGTCGTGTGATGTCACAAACGTCGTACACCCAATAACAATGACCACCATACGCCACTGCTTGTTTAGTAACCTGTATTAGATAGCAAAGCTGACCGCAGTCACATTTTCAGACTCCGCTCCTATTCCAGAAATTTCGAATGCGGAACTGGGTCCGAATTTTTTTCAAAATTAAGAATCCAACTACTGTTCAATCTCCGGCAGCCATCATTGCAACCGATTTTCAGCAACTTTTTACTTAAGCAATCACATTTATAAGGACCACGCAGACTCCTGCTGCTGCCGAAAATGAAAAATCGCTTCGGGGCCGATTTTCACAAATTTTAGATTCCGGGTCCGACAAACAAAGCAGAATCCTGCCGGAGTTGACTTCGTCATTCCGGATCCGCCACCAACTCTGCTATATAAACTGCAGATGTGACCGGACTGCCATACTTTACAATCCAGATCCGGTCCTAAATTTTTAAGACTTTGTCCAATCCAACCATAGTCCAATAAAATTTTATACGTAAAGTCCAAGTCCAATAATTTTCGGGTTTACAGATACAGACCAGAGGTGGCCGGAGTCACTTTTCAGACTCCGCTCCTGACCCAAAATTTTTTAATGCTGGTCCGGATCCGGAAATTTTTGAAATGTGAGAATCCGACTCCTGTTCAGACTACGGCTACCATCGATCGAACCGAAATTTACCCATGTTTTAACTTAGTAATGACCACGTAGACCCCTGGTACTGCCGAAATTGAAAAGTGACTCCGGGCCCGGTTTTTCACAAAATTTTGACTCCGCGTCCGAAAGAAAAACGCAGAATTCTGCCGGAGTCGACTCCGTCACTCCGGATCCATAGCCACCTCTGATACAGACCAGAGAAGTTCCTCTGCTTTGATCGATACTTCAGAACGCCCGCTATGGATATAAGATAGCTTGAGTTTTCCACCATTACTAAGTATAATAATAATTTAATAATTTTAATTTTGCAATCAGACACGAAGTCCATAGCAGTGATGGAGTCTCGAGACTTGGTCTCGGTCTCGAGACCCGTTTTTTGAAGTCTTGGTCTCGGTCTCGAAGGTCTCGTCTCGGTCTCGAAGGATTTCGGTCTCGGTCTCGAGACTTTGCATAGGTTATTTTCTATGAAGTTTTGCAAGGAGAAGTTCCTTTAAAAAACGGTTTTAAAAAATGATTGTGCAAAATTTAGCCGTTCAAAGAGGTCAGTGGCTAAGCTTTCTTTGTTGTTATGTTGTTTGCAAGATGGAGAAAAAATTTGCCCTCTACCCCTTTAAAATTTATACTGAATTCAATAAAAAAAACAATGAAACCGCAGCGCGAAATCTCTGCAGCGAGAGGCTGGGAGTACTTTGCTAAGGACTATCTTTGAACTGTATTTCCAAGAGTTTTGTTATGAAACCCATACGCTTATTCAAAAGAGGCGGGAGAGTGCCAAAAAGTTTCTTTTTTGAGAAGCCAGATGAAACCATGCCTTTTTTTCGAAGTGCGTTTCAAAGCACTCTGTTAAAACACGCTCGTGAAGTTTTTTTTGTTCTGGGTAATGCAGACTTTTTTAAGTTCATAAATGCCTCGGAACTCTTTTGAGGAAAAGTCTTGCTCATAAGAGTTTTATGCAGAGAGCAAATAATGCGTCATGGCTGATCAGTCACTTTAACGTAGCCTACTGCTTTGGGCTTTACGACCTTTCTGCGTTTTCTAACCGACATGCGGTGTTGCGAAAATTCTAAGTGTGTCAGCGAAAACGGAAATTTGGAATAGTTGTTAATATCAGTTTAACGTAAAAATATGGAAATTATGAAAAACTTGACAATAAAAAATAGCAAATCTAGGAATTATACATAGAGCCATAAAATCAGCTGGAAGGTGCTACACCATTTCACTGCTAGTCAACTACACCGGTAATCCCGAACTTCGCTCATTTTACTGCAGCATGCTGCGTTCCAACAATGCCTGTCGAAAGCATTTAATACTTTATTTTTATCAGAGAAAGAAAAAATCTTCAATACGAAAGCAGTGGTTACCTGCAAAAGATCTGCCGCAGTTGTAAAAAACTGACAAACTACGAGCACCTTGCCCTAAGTAAGACAAAAAAGCAAACCCAAGTTGCTTCAGGGCTTCATTAGCCCTGTGCACTTTGTTGTTGCCATGGAAAGCAAATCGAATCCACGGTGCCAACTGATTCACATGTAATGACAAAAAATAAAACTTTCCCGATGAACCACAGCTTAGCATGTGCCAGCTATGCTATTTATTTAGCCATACATACACGCAAACGTAAAGAAAGCAAAAAATAGGAAAAGTGACGAGACGGATGGCCAACAAGTAGAGAAAGCAAGATCCATAATCGAGAATTAGAAACAAGATCCATAATCGAGATTATGGAAAAAAAGCAAAATCCATAATCGAGAACTCCTTTCAGTTTCTGAATATTTGATTGTGATGTTCAAGATGCTTTATTATTCCTTATTGTTATAATAAGCATGATACATGATTTTCTCTCATTTTATATTGTTGTAAGCAAATGTAAGGAGTGGAAAAAGGAAGCATTGTTGTGGTCGGCCCCGGGCGACATTAACATCGTTACGCCACTGCAGTAGAGCATGCAGTGAAATATTACCTCGCTGGTTCAAAGTGTAAACCTAATTTGTGCCAAAAAAGTCTATGGCTCTAATAGGCCTAAATATTTTTTTCTTTGCGTCAACAGCAGAATCACGAGCAACATTTTTAAAACTTGTTTTCGACAGAGTGAGAAAGTTTGGATGGATGAAAAATTAGCCACAATTTTGCGTTTTGAAATTCAAAATAGTGCTTTCGTTTTTTCAAATCTCTAAATTTATCACCTCTTAATTCGAAATCTTTGGAGAATTCTTACTCAATTACTTGTCGTGTGAGGACAAAAGTAATTAGGAAAGGTGTAGGAAACGTTACAAAAAATGGCAAAGCTTTGTTAGCCAAAATACACGAAATATTTGGCGAATAAATTTGAGTGTCAGTGCAGATGCCCAGTGTTAAAATAAAAAGAATGTGGTGAAACAGGCAAGTGGTAGATAGTAAAAAACTTTAAAAGTTTGTTATTTCATTAGCAAATGATGCAAACGACGAAACACCTTGGCAAAAAATTGAATGATGGAAACCAACCTTTCCTGGGGAGTTACCACTTTACTGTGCTGTTTTGGCCAGTGCTGCTGGGGCTGTATACACTCGCCTACAACGACTGTGCTTGTTTTAAAATAAAAAGTAATGATTCGCCTCTTCTCCACTTTCTCAAATAACATAGACCTACTTCAATACTAGGTAGGATACCAGAACATGGGACCTTCACCAGGGCATCACCTCCTGTCCTTACACAGAAGGGTTGGTATTGTTTTGTAACGAACAAAACAATTAAAAATTTTCTGAGTCAAAACAAATTTATTGAAGTATGGCAACGGCAAACACCTCGAATACTCATTTGGCTCACCAACATTTTTCGAGTGTAAATGCGTTGAACCTCTAAACCAGTGGTTTTCAACCTTTTTCATGCGGCTACCCATTTTGCAACCCAATTTAACCTAACGACCCCCTTCCGAAAATTTCCAGTCAGACATATGAAATGCAGTTGTGTTTGCAGAATAGAAAATCACAATGACTATAAAATAACGTACGATATCACTGTGTTGAACCAAGACCCATTTGTTAAATTCATGCTCATGGCAGCATATCACATTCTTACGTCACAAAGTTATTCGTGCGTTGCGAAACGCAACAGTATTCTGTATTGTGGTGGTCATAATCACACTTAAAACAATTTTGAATGAAGAAGTAGGCATTTTTGCCAGGTGATCCTATTATTTTGACTACGACAAAAAGTAGTTCCATAAGAAATATGAAATAGAGAAGTATATATGAATATTTTTGTCAGGAGCTCTTGCAATCCCTAGAAAAAAAGCGAACGACCCCCAGGTTGAAAACCACTGTTCTAAACGATGCCAACATTTTCAATGTCCATGCATTTCTTCATGGAATTTGTAAATAAGGCCACAGGTTTGAAGTTGTAAATTCCTAAGAGGAAAGTGAAAATGAACATTTGCAGTATTTGGCCGTTTGCCCAAATTTCGGATGATTTTTATTATCTTGATATGTGGCAATGTGCCATTTATTTTGTTGCTGCGTTATTCAAGGAGTCAGCTTTAATTACCATCATAGAATGTGAGGTCTCGGTCTCGAACTTCCAGGTCTCGGCCTCGGTCTCGGCTTTTATGACAAAGTCTCTGTCTCCGTCTCGTCTCGAAATTTGAGCCAGGTCTCGGTCTCGGTTTCGGTCTCGGAGGTTACGGTCTCGACTACATCACTGGTCCATAGTGCAAGCACATACTGTCTGCACAACGCAGGTTGATGAAAACAGAAAAGAACGTTTTGTAACAGCGTTGGAGGCAGAACAACAGGGTTACAGACACGGGCGTCGGAAAGATTTTTTCCAGGGGAGGCCACTAGGGGATTTTCCAGGGGGGGACCAAAAGTAGTGAAATTTGTTTTTAACCACTTAAAACTGGGAAACATTCTTTTTTTGCTAAAAATTTCAAAATCCAGGGTGTCAACGCCCCCCTTCCCCCCTTTCCGACGCCCATGGTTACAGACACACACTTAACACTACTGTTTGCAAACCCGTAGCACTTGGCACAACACTACTTCCGGAGTAGGACGCTAAGTCCTAAACTGGTCAAGGCCAGGTAAAGTACGAATGTGTTATGGCAGGACACGCTCTCAAACGAACAAACACTGTAACGTCCGAGCACTCAGTCATAAAGTAAAATGCGATTGTAGCGTTCAAAGAATGAGGACGAATATAAACAATCTGACTGCATCAAAACGCGCAACCATACGTTGTTAGACTTTCTGCATCTTTCAAGAAACAAATACATATTTTTTCGCAATAACGCTTCAATGGTAAGAATGTTGCATTGTATGACTACTAAAGGCCGGTTTACACCAAACGCGACGCGCGAAATTGTCGCGCGAGTGTTGGTTTGTTCTATGATCACGGGAGATCCCCGAATTCGCGTCGCGTTCGCTTCGCAAGTGCCGCGCCACTGTTGCTCGAGGAGCGACGCGTTCGCTCTTCGCGTGTGTTTCGCGTGGGTTGCCTGGACATTTGCGGTGTGGTATCAACAGAAGTCCCAAAACACAGGTAAAGTGTAGTGACTGCAAGCATGTTGTGGCTTGTCTGCTTGCAGTTGGCTGTAGGTTAAGCCAAAAAGAAGTCAAAAATTTGCTTCAGTTATGGAGAAAAAAACAAATTTTCCGCAGACATCAGGTATCAGTCACTCATTCTCATTGCAAATTTCAATGGTTAGCAAATGAGATAGGCCTACCAACTTTTCTTTAAAGCGTTTTGGTACAGCATGTGGTCTACCTTTTGAATGCCACCAAACAATCCATAAAAGTGTTAGAAAGTGCAGGCAGCATTCCTCTTCCTGCATAGGGGAAAGTAGTGAGGTAGGTTAGGTAGGCTCTATATAATTATTATAAACATGTAGTGTAGGCTATAGCCTACATAACCCTCCCCAATCATGTAGAATCTAGACAAAGTGGTGTACTTACTTGTACTCATCACAGACAGATGTGAAGCCACATGACCGGTTATACTGTACCAACATCCTTAAAAGCCCTTGTGCAGACATACGCCAGTGTTCGTTTTGCTATCTGGTAATCCATTTGTTATTTTGAACATTTATAGATTTGTCTAATTGACAGTGATGTAGAGAGTTTCTACTTCTGTTACTTATAGCCTAGACTGCTGACTGCAGTAGTTTAGTATAAGCTATCAGGATCTTTATTGCAAATAAAATTATTGTGGCATATCCAAAGTAAAGTTTCTGAAATGCTTTTCATAGAAGATAGTTTACTATGATACATGACATGGGATGAAACCTAATTCAGGCAGGTCTAATATTTTTTAAGGCCCAGTGCAGCTATTCAACCCAGAAATAAATGCAAACAGGTGTGTATGTACTAACCTTCCCATATTTTATTTATAACTTCAGCCAAATATACCCCCACCCACTTACCATTTCAATCATCTCATAAAAGTATATAAAACAGCGTGCATACAATAGCCTACTTTAATGTCAAGTTGAAGTTCAAAATATTGGATCATGTTACAACTGGAGTTGACTGAAGCTGGCAAAAAATATTTGCATTGGCCTGGTATCTATTTCTTTACTGTAAATAGTCATAGTTTATTGCAATTAGCTGATGAATGGCTTATTCAGTGCTTTAGCTCTTTAGAAACTAATATTGTTATATTGTTGTAAAGTGAACTTTCTCCATGTTGTGTGCTTATCTACAAATATGTTTTACATATTCATTTATACCAATAAGGTAATTGACTGATAGCTGCAGTATTATGAATATGGACTGTATTTATCAATATACTACTATTAATATAGTACATGAGCACATTGCTATCACATAAATACATAAACATGTCTACCGAATTAACTGAATAACACAAGTTGGAACTCATCTTCATTACATGAATCACATGTTATTGAGTTACTTTATGTTGATTTACAGCATTTATTTAATTAAGTGATGGACCAAGCACTCGCATTTTCATTGAATTGCATCCAAATTCTTCAAAGTATGTACATACTGGTATTGCTTATTTAGTCTATTCTTTTTGGTGTAAAAATTAATAGTACAGTACATTGTAAAGGTTTACTCCACAGTAGTACTGTTGCGATTGGAAATCCTGGAGCGGCATATGCGCAAAGCTTCGCACTGTGGCAGCAAGCAACAATAGAGTTCACATGCCTTGATCACTCTCTGGGTACGCTAGTCATAATGTTCAATCGTTCATACGTTAATATCG
>Ga0210059_1016609_pt1 | contig 10596 bp, 5 predicted proteins | sample Ectturendosymbi2_FD_188042 | JGI IMG/M metagenome (GOLD analysis project Ga0210059, IMG submission 188042) | Ecteinascidia turbinata endosymbiont from Florida, USA - Sample 2 (SPAdes) (version 2) | ecosystem: Host-associated > Tunicates > Ascidians > Unclassified | place: Key West, Florida... | reverse complement strand
CATCGGCATACAGCAATTCACGAATCAGTACACGCTTGGTCTTGGTTTTAGCACGCAGCCGGGAGAGGTTGAACAACCCGCCGGTGCTACGAGTGTGGAGCATGATTCCATCCTCCAGTGGGAAAGCGCGTGCAAGAAGAGCTGAAAAAAATATGCCAAACAATGTTGGCGCCAGGACGCAGCCTTGTTTGACGCCTCTGCAAATTGGAAAAGTTTTAGACATGGAGCCATCAGACTGGACTCTTGCCTTCATGTTCTCGTGGAACGCTACAAGGATGGAAAGTAGCGTTTCAGGGCAGCCCAACAGTTTGAGTATGTTATAAAAGCCGGACCAGCTCACCGTACCGAAGGCTTTGGTCAGGTCTATGAAAACCACATACAGCGGGCGTGATTGCTCAATGCTTTTTTCTTGGAGCGTTTGTTAAGAAATATTTTTATTTGCCTGCCTATAAACCAGTCTGGGTATCCATTGCAAAGAAATCAGGATTTAATATGTTGAAATTATTTTTAATGTTATAATGCTTCTGGGCATCGTGCATGCAGCCCCACCAAAATCTCCATTGAAATCCTCTTACCAGCAGCAAAAACATTTGCACAAAAATTAGCGTAGCCTACTTCACAAAATGATTTCAATCTAAATTCAATGTTGGTGGGTGGAGGATGTGTCCTTTCAATCTCCCCTTGTTGGCCCCTGCATACGTTCTCATACAGTGTTGTAAAAGGGCCTCATTTTGAAGCCTAAATGCGACCGGAGCCCGAAATCACAAGCCCGAACCCGGCTTGAGCCCGACTTTTATTTTTGAAGCCTAGTGTAGGCCCGAAAGCCAAATTTACCGAGGGAGTTAAGATATGCGCAACTGCGGAGTAACAAAAAACGTGTTCGGGTATTGCTGCAGGTACACGCGGAGGCGAATTTTCATTTTCGGGGCCCTAGGCTATTTTAAATTGGGGGCCCCTCTTGAAGGTTTGCGACGACTGATGCCATACAAATTAGCACTACACGTGCTCGTTACATTCAAGTTGTTCCAATTCATAAACATATTACTTCATGCTGAATTCCATCGATATCAGGAACAAAAATAGTTATAATGAAACTAACGAAAAAGCCAGCGGCGAAGTTATCTGACAACATTACCGTTAAATATTTATTGATTTCCCTGTGCAATTGCACGGTTTGCAAGTGTCAAGAGCTGACTGAGTAAAGCACCTGTACTTCTTACGACACCTAACAGCCTAGTCGGCGATCGCCGGGACTTTGTCTGCAAAATCGCTGGTAATTTTGTGGAACTTTATCTTTTTAGCTAAAGCATGTTCAACATACAGAATAACGAGACTTTGCAGCATGTACCCTCCGAAACAAACCTGCTAAGATTAATTTTACTGGTGCTTCGGATCAATTTTCAACTGTTAGAAGATAAACGGAATGAACAGTCGGACTCAAAACGACGTCAGTGACTGACGACGTCATTGACTGGCCCCTCCGGAACAAAATTCTTGGCTGCACTACAGGTAAACTGAAACTAGTCCTTTCATACCTTCGTGCCTCAATGACTAAGAGAAAGTCAGGGCACACTGTGTGATGTAGATTTGATGAGGAAAGGGGCATTTTTGTGTAATTTAACCGGAAAAGGCTGGATATATGAATGTTTCAATGGAATTGTGTTTGTCGAACACAAGTGACACATGAATTGCATTGAACGATGTATTGTACAATCCAAATTAAATGTGTTTCATTTTAAAAGTAATTGTAGTTTGCAGTTGCAATATGTTCTTTAATTTTTTTGTAAGATATACAATTTTGTCAGGCAACACTATATGTAGGCATATAAATTATGATAACATTATTATTTGAATGTTTTGATATTCTTCATAATAAAAATAAATCAGTATAGAAGTATGATATTTATGGCCGCTTGTCTTAAGTTATGGCCTTATTGACAATTATATTTAATTACTGAAAATATTAAAACGAAAATAAACAGAAATATTTTCCGTTTTAAAACATTTATTTTCTTAATGGTTTAACTTTCGTAAAGATTGTGCCTAAATATATAATATATAAATTATTAGAAAGGGCGCACACTTTCATTTTGCCACTGGCGCCATTTCGCTTGGACATGCCACTGCATTTTGCGCCATTTATTATTTGCAGCCTTAGCAAGAAGCAGGCTGCTCTTGCCTTTACCCCGTATCTTACCCATAAGAAGCAATAAGAGATAGACCCGGGCTGAATGACAGTACCTCACTGACCCCGCGTTATCTGAAAAATGGACTCAGGCCGTTTATTCCGCACATTATACGCAACAATAACCAATTCTCAACGCCATAAAAAGAGAATGCTCATCGTCAGTCATTGCAATCCTTCGCGCTAATCTATACAGATCTTTTGTTAGCGGCATAGTAAAAAAAATGTGCGTTGAACCAAAACAAAAATATAAATTTAATTGCTTACAAAAATGCTGTAAACTGTCCTTACTCCCGAAATTTTGGGGCCCCCCAAAATTGGGGGCCCTAGGCTTAAGCCTTTTTAGCCTAATGGTAAATCCGTGTCTGGGCACACGGTTTATCACACCTAAAATAACAACCACCTTGACCAAACACTGGCATAATCTGGCGCAAACGTAGCATGTTAGTCAGCGATAATACTGTGGAATATAATGTTTGTCAAGAAAAAAGAGACTATCACGAAACTATCCACGATGGCCCTATAGGCATAAAAAGCCTGCTTGTAGGCTTCTAAAAACAAGCCAAGAATCGCGTGAGTGACTGATCTCTTTGAGACAAAGCCATCACGTGCTAATTTCGTCACTGCTGTCGCCTTCTCAAAAAGAGTGTGAGACTGATCCCAGCAGAGAATAAAAAATCTTAACTATGTTTGCAATGAGAAATATCTGAAGAAAAATCACAATCACTTCATTCACAGAAGTTGCCGCGGTGAGCACAACAAACTTACGTCACGAAAGAAAAAATCAGGCAGGCTCGAAATCAGCCCGAAATATTTTGACAAACTTAAGCCCGAGCCCGGCACGATCCGAAAAGCCCGTCCTGACTAACAACTCTGCACCATGTCAAAAGTTTCATTCTAAGAGTTTTACGTGCATAACGAGACGAAAATATATTTGAGATTAAATCAAAATGCACAATTGTGAATTGGCAAAAAATTACCAAGGTTCACCTTTAACACGACAAGAATGTCCAGCAAAACAGGTGTAATGTACTTGTAAGGCAAATGGTTCGCACTTGGATGAAAACGTTGCTGCATTATGGGTTTGGTTAAACTCAAGTAAATCAGATGACTTACGAAGCAATGCATTCAGCACAATGCAAGAGTCACGGAAAAATATCTTTTGGATTTGTTGGTCACCATTGTCGCGACATTACAAGAAGTGAGGATAAATGTATATTTTATCCTTATTTCCGAGTCAAGTCCCTACGTTTTGAGCTATAGGTCAATATACAACTAGGTAAATACTGTAGGCTACTTCTCCAACGTTTTCATTGAAATCCTGTTCACTAATAGTTGAAGACTGTCTTTTGCAAAACTGCCCATCTCAAAACTAAGTCTCCACAGTAGTGCTCCTTTTTGTCTTAGGCAAAAGCTTCGCAGAGATTTGCCTGAAAATCTAACTTTCTAACATATACGCTAGCATCATTACATTGTACGCTGTCTGTTTCTGAATACGTGACAACCAACGTCACAGCAAAGCCAGTCACATTTCTGCACGGAACAAATCATGGCTGAACTGTGGTCTCTCACATTTGCAGCTGTAATACTCTCGCTGTTACAAGAAAATAACCTCTATAACAGTATATCACACAGGGTAAAATGTCGGACAGAAGCAGTTAACCATCTTTCATGGTCCCTAGGAACTTGAAAAATGCTACAAATTATTTTATCGAAGCTAAAATGTATAAACTAACAGAATCAGTGATACCACACCAAACTCTGTTTCAACATCAACTTGGCTATGTGTAGCCTACCATCTAACATGAAAAGCTCTTCACACAAAACGTGACAAACATCACTTTTATTTTTGAAACCTCTCCAAATACAAAACCTAAAGAGAAAAAGTGGGGGGACATGACATATTATATCCTGCCATCTGAGAAAGTGAAGGAATACGCCCCCGTGTCCCCCACCAAATTGCGCCCTTGCCGAGACGTGATTTTATTTTAATCAATGTAGTCTGAAAAATATCACTCAATAGAGATAATTGTAGTGGACTGCTGGGCGATAAGATCAAGAAGCCAGCATCGCAGACAGCCTATTCAAATAATATAGCCTATCTTAAAAGTCCATCACTTGATGTTGCACTTTGCTACCTTGGACAGGCTGATCTCTTCGACCGTGCTACTTTTAGCATTAAACATGTAAACGCTGTCCAAGACTCCACACAAACCACCCAAACTCTTTCTTGCTGGAATCCCTTGTTCTCGGATTCCCAACCACCTTCCTCTGCTAGTTGGATTCACTGAATCGGACATGGTTGAAAAAACGCGCGCTTCACGAAAAGCAGTTTGGTGAGACACTGACGGTCGTGCCTGAGCGATTTGTCGGATTCCCAACCCAACGCGAATCCGACAACAGAGTACAGTGTAAAGAGACCGAGGGTAAGTTTTGAAACGGATGTGTTCTACAAAAATTGTTATGGGACGGTAACTGTGACGAAAGAGTTTTTCTGTCAAATTATTTTAACGTATAACTGTATATGTGCTAGATTTTATGTAAGTCCATCATTATTTCACTATAGCATCAACATGACCTCTCAAATGCTGCGCCTCCTCCCAAAAATCGCAGCCATACCTTCGTTTCTCTGAAATGTCACAAAGACTATAAAAGGTCGCCCCTTTCTTGTATGCACTTTCCAAAACTTTTCACGCCCATCATTCTTAAAAATTGATGTAGTTTACAGAGTTTTACATTTTGCAAACTTCCTACAAACAGTTATCTGCTTTGATGGTGCAGGGACCCTCTCCTTAGTGCGCCCATTTTAGGGGTCTTGCTTTGTCCCATGGGCGTCAGTTTGAAGCTTATACCAGTTTAACATTTCCATGTTTAATTCCTAATTTCCTGTTTTATCTTTCATTGCAAGCTTTATGGGATACACATATATGGAAGTACCGGAAGCAGCAAGAAATATAACAACCTTGTTTTACCATCCTCATTAGTAAACTGGCCCAATTTTCGGAATATATTAAATCGAAAGTTAGCCATCAGTTTCGGTGCTTTTTTTTAGCTCTATGCGATTGTTCTATTTCACCAAAAACGACACATTGGTTATTGACAGCATAAAAAGGATTTAATATGGTCGTGAGCTGTATTGCAATAAACGTATGTTTATGGAGGAAAAATTGTTGGCTTTGAAACTTTCCAAATGAGAAAAAGAGTAAAACAGTCACTCTTGAACAATGCTTTTGTAAGCTTTCACGGTCATTGCTGAATGTAAGCAAGCAACTCCAACGTTCTCAAATCTAGTTCGATTACGCGGGGTCCTCTTGACTTCACGGCTCACGTCAAGCGCCCTTGTTAGCGCGACTAATGACCGCGCAACACTGCTTTCACGGTCATTGGCGCACTCATGTGAGCAGACTCCAGTCTCTGTCAAAAACACTGCGCTGAACGTCGGGCATTGTTTCTTTTCTTCATTCGGTTTGAATACCTGTACACCGTATTGAAAAAAGTGGGCATCCAGCCCGGGATTGTCAGGTATCACGATTGCTTGGCCCTTTGTGAAAAACGTTTGGTGAAGTCTGATCTTCAGGATCAAGAGGTTAACACTGTAGGTGCTCTCAAGTCCAGTGGCGTAGCTAAGGGGGGGGGCGGGTGGCCCTGGCGGCACTTTTATTGAGGCGGCACTATGGGCTATGCTGTAGGCTATAAACCTGTACAGGCTGTATTGAAACAAAAGTGGCTTTAATTTTATTTTTTTATTTATGTGTTTGTGAGCAGACACGAAGTCCATAGTATGAACACACACAATGCGGAACACAGGTCGATAAAAACAGACAAAACAGCATGTAGTAGAAGCCATAAGGCTGAATAATGTCGGGACACTACTTGCAGTTGAAGAACATTTTTGATTTTGAGTAATTTAAACTATGGCATGTGTATTTTAAGCGATTATCTTAGCCAAACAATAAACAGTCGTGTATCATGCATGTTTTATCAATAGGCTTTTTTACATGACACTGCAACACGGTTCTCAACACGCTTATCAACTCACTTGATGTCAAATTTTACTGATTCAATACATCAGGGGAGGGAAACCTATTTACTATCACGGACCGCATGAATTGTACATTATCGCTGGCGAGCCGCAAAATCATTTTATTTTATCCTAAAATTTTACCTTTATCTAACTATGAGGAAGAGTGACTTCTCTTGACTTACTGTCTAAGTACCTGCTCAACATGGATCTTCGCTTTGACACACTGTTGTACTCTTAACTTGGGTAAGGAAAATTCTCTTGCGGGCCATATAAAATGACCATGCGGGCCGCTGGTTCTCCATCCCTGCACGAGACGGTTGATTGATGGAATGTTGGGTCGCTGTTGGTGTTTGATCGTAGTCCTTATATAACGTTATAGAATTCGGAAGGAGTATGGCGGATGACTGTGGGCAAGCATGTGGCTGTGGTGAGCTGTGAGCTTTTGTAAATGCTCTTAATTTTTTACCTACGAGTAAAAGCATTTGTTGAGTCTAAAAACCATGTCTGTTTAAGTCTACTGTAATAAATGAGTAGTTGGATTTGTGCTCGTCAAAATGGATTTCCGTGTGTGTGGAGAAATATAATCTAGCTCAGTATTCTTTATCATGGGTTCCGTGGTACCCAAGTGTTCCGGAATATATTTACATGAGTTTTAAGGGTTCTGTAAGGGTTCCTCGTTTTGTTTAGGCGAAATGATTTCTTGCTTGAGGATACTGATGCGTCATTATGAAAATTTTCAGATCGCCGTGCTGCATTCAGATTCCAAGTAGACGAGTTAGTTGTGCAGGAGTTTGAGTGCAGCTAATGGCCGAAAAAGAAATACTGACAGTTATTGCGTCGCTTGTTCATGGTTGTGCAATTGAGAAGAACGTTATTGTTTCATCACAGTCATACCATGTTGCCGATGTACAGTTCACAATAGAGAAAGAAACTTTTGCAGTTTATTCAAAAGTATAACCATGGGAATTCTGTTTCAAATATAGCAATAATGCTGCGGATTTTCCTCACAATTGCCTTTAGTGCTGCTGCCTGTGAGAGGAGTTTTTCGAAACTAAAACTGATCAAGAATTACTTAAGGTCTAGTTGAGCAACTTGCGGTTGAGAAATCTTGCCACACTGTCTATAGAGCAATAATTGACAGATGAAATAAATTTTGACATTGCCATCGAAGGATTTGCCAACAAAAAGGCAAGAAAAGTTACTGTGTAGAAAAATGTAGTTTTCATTTCAGAAACAAAGATGATCCTTATTTTTATACTTTTTTTTGCTACTTTTCCTTATACAGTATGTCATTTTTGATTTAACTGTTACTTACAATGTTTGAGTTTTTTGGTGCTAAAGCATACCATAGTTGTGCATGTGACAGTACTGTAATATTTAGGGCAACCAAAAGTCAATACAGTCAAAGTTTTTCTGCCTTTTTTAAAGCTTATGAAAAGTACACAAACCAAATTTCACGCTCATATCATGAGGGAATCCCAAGTTATTAGGTAAAAAAAGTCAAAATTTATCATTAGGTCAAAATTCATTGTTGGGTCAAATTTTTCTTGCAGCACAGTTTTTTCTCTCTATTGATATTTCATTGAAACTACAATAACAGACATTGCCATACTTCTGTAAGTTTAGTTGCAATTCTGTAATATTAATAGGTTTGTTGCGATTTCTGACGAAACATTGTTGTTTTGCCAACAACTGGACGATTTAATATTATCTAGGAGAGGCGTGGCAAGAAAGGTGGTCTTACAGTACTTGGTTTGGTAAATGCTCAATCCATTATGCACATTTTCAACTTTATGATGTTCTCAGGTTTAACTCTACTGTATTTATTAATGTACTTATCAATACATCATCTCCAAAGTTAAACAACCAAATTTCTTAAAATTTCGAAGCATAGAGTGCATGAATATGCTCCTGGGTTAACCTCAACACCTAAAGCTGAATTCATGGGCGCAATTTGGTGGGGGACACGTGGGAAATGTCCCCCCACTTTTTCGGACGGGGGGGACATAATATGCCATGTCCCCCCACTTTTTTCTTCTAGGGTTTGTATTTGGAGAGGTTTCAAAACCAAATATGACGTTTGTCACGTTTTGTGTGAAGAGTTTTTCATGTTAGATGTTACACATAGCAATGTTGATCTTGAAACAGAGTTTTGTGTGATATCACTGATTCTGATATTTCTATAAATTTTTAATTCAAAACTGATTTTTAGTATTTTGCAAGTTTCTAGAGACCGCAAAAGATTGTTAACTGCCTCTCTCCGACATTTATCCAGCGTGGTTTACTTAAGAGAGGTCACTGTCTTGAAACAGTAAAGCTTAACGGCTGCACACGTGAGAGACCACAGTACAGCCGTGATTTGTTTCGTGCAAAAACGTTGGCTAACTGACTTACTGTAACGTTGGTTGTCACGTATTCAGAAACAGACAGCGTAAAATTTAAAGATGCAAGTGTATAATGTTAGAAAGTTGCATTTTCAGGCAAACCTCTGCGAAGTTTTTGCCGAAGACAAACAGCAACATTATTGTGGAGACGTAGTTTTAGGATGGGTAGTTTTGCAAAAGACTGTCTCCAACCATTAGTAAACAGGATTTCCATCAAAAGTTTAGAGAAGTATTGACCTGGCTATATATTGTCCTATAGCTCAAAACTTAATGACTTGACTAGGAATTAAAGATAGCTTATACATTTAGCCTTATTTTTTGTATGCCACGACAAGGGTGACCAGCAAATTCAAAAGATATTTATAACTACAATGCAGCACTGTTTTCATCCAAGTTCGGAACGTTTGCTTTACAGATAGCCCACGCATGTGTGGCGGAACTATTTTCAAAGTTGGGGGGTACAAGTGCACGTCAAAAAAACTATAAAGTTTTTGGGATTTGAATTGCAACTGTGACATCACAAGCACTGACATTTGATGTCATTAACTTTTGTCAGCATGTTCAAGCAAGTTCATTCAAAATTTGATTAGCCCTCAACGACCCCTATTTACACAACACCCTATCTATCATACACTACACTGACTTGAGCACATAAATCTTTAACAATGGACACAATACGAATTGTATTACTTAAAATTATTTAGGCAAAGTTCGAAATTTAAAAGTGGGAAGGTCGCGCCCTCCTAGAAAAAAAAGTGGGGGAGCTTAAATCCATGCGGTCCCCCTGGTTCCGCCACCTATGAGCCTACGTAAAACCTAGTTTTGCTGGACATTCTTTTCGTGTTATTTCAGGTGAAACGTGGCACTATTTACCAATTAACCGTTGTTCATTTTGATTTCTGTTTAATCTCAAATACATTTTCGTGTTGTTATGCATGTACAACTCTAGAACATTTAGTGGACTTCAACGCTTCTCTGCTCGAGTCGCCATTTGTCCTGATGAAAGCCTGCTGTTAGTTGGCTGAAACGTTGGTGTCGTTTTTACTTTCACAACAGTTGAGCTAAAACTTTTACTATTATTTATCCAGTTGGCTGGTTCAGCAACATGTTTCTAGAATAAAGCTTTTGACATTAATTTCGCCTATTACAATTTGATGTTAAACCTGAAAAATTTGATTGTGAGAAGACTGAGCTGAGTGGCATAACTGACAGAAGTCACAAGGCAACAGTCACCAGCAGACCCGTAACCAGCTGGGCACACGAGGAGGAGCGAAGAATTTTCAGTGGGAGGCACAAATTTTACGTGGAAAGCATGTAGGAGAACAATGGTTATGCATGCAATACATCCAAGACATTTTTTCAGGGGAGGAGAAAGTTTCTCCAGGTCGGCGAAGTCCTCCCCTTAGTTACAGGCCTGGTCACCAGATGATAGGTATGCAGACATCACATTGTAGGCTAGATTGGTATATGAGTAATGGGTATGTATTCAGAAAGACGTCTGGTTCGTTTTCTTTTGGATATCTTGACATCTTCTCTAGTTGGCTTGGATAATTCTGCTTGGAAGTTTGATTGATGTTTGGAAAGGCTATTAGACAAACGATGTTTGGGCAATCGAAAGGGTACCCAACAGCATGCAGGTACTGACAAGGGGAGATTGAAAGGACAGATCCTCCACCCATCAGCAGTAAAAATAAATTGTAAATCATTTTTTGAAGTAGCCTACGCTAATTTTGGCCAAACATTTTTTGCTACTGTTAGAGGATATCAATAGAGATTTGGCTAGGGTGGGCTGCATGAACGATGCCCAATAGCTAAAAATTTGTAGCATTTTGAAGAACCCTTTAAGTCCCGCGAAAACCACGTTTCATGCAGAGCTTTGCAGTCCTATAACTCGCCAGGCGATTGAGCTAGAGAGCTGTTCAAACCCTCTACGGATTCAGCAAGTCTTGTAGTCGAAATCGAAAAAAAAAATTTTTCGTTTTCGGTGGGGGGTTTTCGGGTGG
>Ga0210059_1016608_pt1 | contig 10596 bp, 9 predicted proteins | sample Ectturendosymbi2_FD_188042 | JGI IMG/M metagenome (GOLD analysis project Ga0210059, IMG submission 188042) | Ecteinascidia turbinata endosymbiont from Florida, USA - Sample 2 (SPAdes) (version 2) | ecosystem: Host-associated > Tunicates > Ascidians > Unclassified | place: Key West, Florida... | reverse complement strand
CTAGTATTGATATCATAAATTCTATCGCAACTAACTGTATGTGCATTTATTAAGCACATTCTCGACTACCGGAAAACAAACGGGAACCTTGCGAATCAGCGAAAACATAACTTTTACAAACGATGACGTCATGAATTACGTCATAGGGGCCCACCGGTAAAAATTGCCCCGGGCCCCCCCTACCCTTTAATCCGGCTCTGAAAGTGACCTTTATATAATTGAACACATTGAAGTTGCTGATGAATTTATGACTTCAATAAAGACAGATGTAACCCAATTTTTCATAATTAAACCTAGACACCCATGTCGACTAAAAAACAGATCTATGTGGAAAAAACCCTCAGTGGGAGCCCTAGTCACATGCGGCAAAACGCTTACTACCGTATCTTGAAATGAACATTTGAAGATTTATTGCCGTGATATTGCTACTCAATAAAGAACAAGAGTAGGACTACAACAATCCGCTACAGAGTTGTAAACGGGCATCATATTTAAGCCAGAACCCGGCTCGAGCCCGAAATCACAAGCCGAATTCGACACATATTTTTGCAGCTCGATTTAGGCCCGAAAGCCAAATTACTGAGTGAATCAAGATGCGCAACCATGGGATATTGGTGACGTAGCAAAGTAAACCCGACTAAATAATTCACAATTATTCTAATCAGCTCGTTTGCATCAACAATAATTTCATGACCACAAAAGTGTCCGTCTTTTGATTCAGGCCCGAAAATCCCCCGAAATATTTTGACAAACTTAAGCCCGAATTCGGCCAGAAGCCCGACCCGGCTTACACCTCTGGTCCGCTAGCAAGTTTCGCAACCTCCTGCAGGCAAAGGATCTGACCTGAGTGAACTGCGCAGTTGAGCTAAGCGTTTCGGGGGCTTTGCCGTCACAACTTTGACCTGATTGGCCACGCGTTCATTCACCCGGTCCCACCTGCATGCCTAGTTGTATATGTCCAGAAGTCAGACTGTCACTTTATCAACGTGTTTTGTGAAGTGATTGTTGTAAAAAAATGTACTACGTCTAGCCCAGATAGTCTTATCTTATTTTGTACTGTATAGGCTAGTGGCAAGATACCTTTGGCACTTACGACCAAAGTTACACATTTGCGCAGCCTGCTGTTCAGACAGCCAGGTGGACTTAATTGTGTAGTTAGAGGAGTCTATTTAGCAATCACTGCTAAGTTGTCCCAAAACAGAGTAGTGCAGTTAGTGGATTATGGATGTTAGCTGCTGCGTCCACGTATGCCTTAGTCTATATTTGTTAACATTTATAGGCAATTTGAGACACAAAATGTTATTAATCTAAACATGTGCCATGCACCAGGAGATTAACAAGACCAGACAACAGCAAGGTTTTTGCATGCGTATTTCGGCCAGTAAAAAGCCCAATGCGCACGCTTCATAAGCATATTTTACTTAAGCTCATGGTAAAGTTTATCAGTTTGTGCTAATGAAAGAAAACATTCACCGCGGCGCACATGCTTTGACCGGCCTCATATTTGCTCCTTCGCTAATAATGTTTTCAAAACTGAATGATAGGATTGATTCTGATTTCTTGCAAATTTTTTTTTACATTTGCATTTCATTACATCTGTAAATATAATCGCCGTCAGTTAAATGACAAGGATTTACGACCCAGTTCCTTTTGTTAAGCTCGTTCAAAAATTTTGTTGGAAACTACGAGTCTATTATGGGTATTTGTGGGAAAAGATTTATAATTAATTTGCACAATCTGCAAATGCTGTTCATGTTGTGAATTAAATATAAATTTTCAGAATGTCTAGCCCCACCTGCACAAACATGAAGGCCCCTAATGGACGACTTTCTGGCGACGGTTCTGCCCAGGCCCGCAGACACATGGGGGTATTCGGGGGCAGTTACCCCCAAATCCTTTTTGTGGCCTCCCAAATTTTGTTTTGCTCAGAAAAATTTGTTTTAAGCAAACGATAGAAACAAAAATATTTCCGCCTAAAATCTATTTTCTCCCCCAAACCTTAAAACGTGGCTACGGGCCTAGTTCTGCCAAAATTGTGTCTCCAATTAGGATATTTTGTTTTGAAGGCCATTTGGCCTCGAGACGTAGCCTAACGTCGAAAACGTTTTTTATAAATCACCATTAGGGGGGCCCCTGTAAGCATTTTGGGGGGGAAAGAATTGGGCTTCTACGGCACTGTGAGAGAGCATATTTTGTTGCTCAATATATAGGTATACAATCGAGTATGAAGTAATTTTTCAAAAATTTTGTTAGTGAGTGAGAGGAGTGAAATAGGCCTGTAATTAGTACAAATATCTTTTTGCCCCCCTTTATGAATGGCGACTACTAGTGCATACTTTTAACTTTTGGTGTAGGTACCCTCTCGTATGCAAATATTACACATTTAGGCTAAGAATGGGGATAAGCCATAATTTTAGTATGTGTATTGGGATGTCATTCATCTTAACACTCTTACATTCTACAGTAACAGCCTGTTGATGACAGCCTCGACTGCTTCAAGAAAAGCTTCATGCAGTACAAAAAATGATCTGGGCCATGATAGACTACAAGATAACTGCAGGGACTTGAGATACTATTTGCAATGTTCAAGTAAATGCGTTCTTGATTGAGAACGGTTTGGATAGACTAGAGGAAACAAGGTTCGTCACAGATGGCACACTGACTTCGACAGTCTGAATCTTACGCGCTAATGGTTCTATGAGTGCCGACTATCGCCCAATCAAACGCACAGCGTAAACCAAGAGCGTACGCTTGAAGTTACATTTGAAGATTCGGATCCTCTTGTATTTCTCGGACAACCTGGTGGGGAGAAGACAGGACTGTTAATTCCCAAACTTGCGCGTCTTCCAGCGCTCTTTCTGTAGGAACGGATAGTCTCCATGATAATGCGCAGGTTCTTCTGATGACTGGAACTTTACTTTGGTCATTGATAACCAAGTTTAAAACAATGAGAAGCACAGTGCACAAATACTGTGGTGCTCGGGATTACTTATTGCGACATCGTGTTTGTTCACCACTCACGTGAGTTGTGACTGCTGATGCGCCATCATGACTCTGCCGACAAGGTTTTGAAAATCGACTCCTATCCAAGAGAGATGGGATGAAATACTTGATGAAATTGATTCTTCCGCAACGGAACCCATTTCAACAAATCCTGTGCAGCTCTCGTACACTTTGATACCTTTCATGTACCTCAATACAATGCCTAGTTGTTCTTTACCAGTATTATCGCACGATTGGTCAGCTATTACAGAAGAAAGAACGATTCGTCAGCCTCGCTGACAATCTCTTGCACTACCATACTGCTGGGTGCTGGCTCCCCTGGAAATCTCATTTTGTATCGTTGGGTTTGTACACTTGGCGTTCCCGGTCATTCGAGCATAACGCTTTTTTAAATCTTCATCCCCGGCTTCGATACAAAATTGAAGAACCTTCAAAAAATTTCCCTCATCATCGGAATGTCTGCGTAAAAGGATGTTACTTGAGGCACAGACCATCACAGTCTTAACAATGGAAGTCTTCATGCTTCTGTTTTCTCTCGTTTACATAGAATGTCTTGCCTCCAAGCTCGCACACACACTTTGGCCAGTTTCCATGCTTTTGACGAAAAGTTTCACAGCAGAAATTGCTCATTTGTAGTAAACAGCACATCGGTGACCAACAGCCTTAGTGTATTTCTTGAGGTCATGGCGATAGAGACTGAACCGCGTCGCCCAAAACACCAAAAGTACCAACCACAGAAATTGTTTGCTGATCGACCTGATCCTGAGGATCGAATCTCCGAAAACAAAACATGTGACCACTGCTTTTCAGTCCCAGAAAGCGAAAAGGTTTGTTGAAGAGACAAAACAGAAGAGAAAAAACGTTCCTACAGTTCGTGTTGTTGGAGTGAAATAATTGAAATAAAAAAGGTTGCAATCATCTTCCTTGAACGTGCGGAAGTGCAACTTTATTGATGTAGCTGCTGCACCGATTAGGGTCCGCTCTGGCATCACCCTCCCCCAAAATCACAACGAGGCATTCACTTACAGAAAACCGTTGCAAAAACTAGAAAAGTCGTTAATTTCTGTCATATCAAGGCCTTAAACAAATATTTTATACCTATTCAAAACTTTCAACGGAATGATATGCATGCGGGGTAAAGGAATCATTTTCAGTACAGCGATGGGAGAGGTGTTCAAGAGGTAGTTGGTACAGCTTGAAAGCAACAACAGAAGGCATCAATTATTCCACTTATTTGCGTTTTTCGTGAAACCAAGCTTTGAAAATACAGTCTGAACATTTCTACTATTTATACATTGATTTCGACAACCACCGCTTTGTGGGTTGCGACGCAGTCATTGCCTTATTATCCCATAATAGCAGATCCATCAAGTTGCCAGTTGAGATTTTTTAATCACAGTCGAAAAAACATTTGGAGAAAATTTTTTTTCAAGAGAAACATGAAAGCCGGTATCACATTTAATTCCTGACGCACGTCTTGTTTTCAATTACAGTCAGTCCATCCACAACCACACCCTTTAATCGTTTATGCCACGTAAAGCGCTCATTGTCGATAGGCTGTAATTTGTCGCATACGCACTGGACTGTGGTTAGTGGTACTGCCAAGTAGACATAATAAAATGCTTTCGTTGCCGGAAACCTTTGAAACCAACAATACCACTTGTATTTGACAATTTCTCATACTGTTTTGTGAAACGATACTAAGAAATGTTGACTAATGAGATGATGTACAAGTTAGGCGAGAATAGATTAGTTTTTCCCAGAGTTCGAAAATCTGCTGATCATTCAGGACATGTTTGGGAATTCCCTTCATCTAAGTTTCTTTCTTACAGGTAAGCTTTTATAACCTTGCAACATGAAGGTTTGTGGGAACAACAAATGCAGAACCTGTCATTCCATGAAAAGCTCAATCTGCACTGTGCACCTAGGATTCCTGGTTATGTTCCTGGTTAAAACAAATGTTAACAGCAATAAAGTTATGTTTATTTTACGTAACGTCACTTCCGTATTTCATTAAACAAAAGTTAAATCACAAAAGAACGTCCATCGTGGAAATCGGTGTTCAACATCCATGCGATTTGTCTTTCCTGACTCAATGCATTGTGTGGTGGATTTTGTTATTTGCAGCAAACATATTGCGCCGGTTGGTCCACCCTTATTTCACAACATACAGTTAGATGGTGATTTACATGCTGCAAATTGTTAGAACGATGGGGATAGGAGATATTTTCAAAATGACTTGTTTATTCGGGGTATGAAGATGCTTGAGTTAGTTGTGCCAATTTTCCTTGATCTAGGTAGTATAACGGCGAGGATGTTGCCCAAAAAAATCTGACACGTTGGTGTAACTTTGCCGTTTACTGTTTCTTGCTACAGGAAGTCTGGTGAATTTACTGCAATCGTCGTTTTCTGTGAGATCACAAATCATAACTGATTCATAACTGATATAATCATAGACTTTTTAATTCATGTGCTATGTCAAAAAAAACAAAGTAAAAACACAGGTTTAAACAAAATCAGGTTGAATGCTTTTTGAAAACAACTGCTTTCATAGAGAACAATATTTAAGGAATTGAAGTGCAAGATGTCGTTTTCGCAATGTCTGGCGTGATTTCTTGACATTTCCACTTTTTATTCTGTTCCAGAATTCGACGTCCTTTCCCAGCAACGCTGTTTTCATTGTTACGTCACAATTGAATACAGTGAAACACGCCTGAAAAACATTTTTTACTTTTCATACTTTGTTGTTGAAATCTTTGAAATTTAAAAATGAGTTGAAACCCATGCAAGTATGTTGTTTCCACCAATGCTACAGACGTCTTGCCGTCTGAAGCAAGTCGTTCCAGTCGTCCAAACAGCGTGGGCCGCAAATCAACAATGGGAATCCAGGAATTCCGGGACCCGAGCTAAAGATTTTGAGGTGGGATCCTTTAACAGAAGCAGGCACTCAGGCTTCTAGAAAAATCACAGCAAATACAACGCTTACCCATATCGCGTGGTATGTATACTGCATATCCTGTTGTTTTGAATCTACTCGTAATGCATACACTTATAACAAGTAAACAACCCATATCTGGAAGGTTGGTTTTCATCCGGCTCATAAAGTCTGTAATTCAACGAGATTTAAAGCATTGTTTGGACTGTAGAAATTCTTTTAATCTCTGTTTCTGCATTTATAAGTACCGCAAAGGAGCGCGTTTATGTCAACCGGGCACCATAGACGTTTGGAGGGGACAGATGCGTCCAAATGCCTTACCTAGATCCGCCACTGGTGATGATAATGGCCCGTTTGATATCTGAATTATGTATAATCTAGTTGCTGGTGACTCGTGTCTCAAACAGTACCTTATCTTGGGTGTCAAGTGTCACATAGCTTATTATATTAGCGGCGCCTCGTTGCATGTTCCTGGCCATAGCATTGCGGTGCATTTCGTTAAAATATCAGATGTAGTTCAATGATTCTGCTCTTTCTCGTACAAGTCAGTTACCGGTAAATGTTTTCCGCTCTTTCGGACCATGCAGTTCATGGACGTTTCGCAGATGTTGGCGCAAACATCCAGAAACAAATTAAATGTATCTTTAAACCTCCAACGCAGCGCAATTGAAGGGTTTTAATTTTGACGCTGTGTAGATTGATTTACTTCACCATTGGAAAATTTTGGGGAAAGAGACGAAAATACTTTTTGATCATTCACCTCCAGCCGACATTTCTGAATCCGTTCCTACGTCCTCATATAGGCATTTTGCGTATCCAGAACCATTGTGGTAACGTGATGAAACCATTCGCTGTAGTAGCCGTAATAGACCAAGTTGCATGAAGTTATTCGAAGCTATGTGACACTTTACACCCAAGGTAAGGTGTGTGACCAATGTCGTCGCTTTATTTCAAACAAACTAAGTAATTTACTGCGAAACGACCTGGGCAAGATTGAATAAAAGGTTATAAAAACTGTGTTTCACCAATACTTCTGAATGTTCACAATAAATACTTGAAATTACTGACCACGAAACGTTTGTTAATTTCAACTAAATGCGCGTATGATGTGTTTCACCAAACGCCACTTTATTGGCTGACCAAGGCAGAACCACCAACAAGTGTGTTCTTTCGATCAGGACAGGGTTGGACTTGAACTCATCTTAAGACTGTACTGTCTGAAACCAGACTGTGCCGACATCCATAGGCGTAGCCAAGGGAAGGGTTCATGTGGCCATGCCCCCCAAGTTTTAGCATATCTGGTCATTTTGTGCTTTGAGTGGCGGTATCCCAAACAAACTACTGTTGCTAACCTAAAATCAAACATTTTGTTCCCCAAAATTTTTTGCCCTCCCACCAAATTTTTGGGGTGGCTACGCCACTTCCGACATCTACATCTCCAGTACAGAAGCTTACCACGATATGTTGGAGTGGATTGCTATCAGGCGCGTAAAAATAATAATTTTTGAGAGAGAGAATCGTTAACTTTAATAAATAATTGGCTTTACGAGCCCATGACAGTTTTTGTTCAAACGTTCGATAATTGCCGTCCAAAATTTGGGGAAGTGACGCGCGCCTTTATCACCCCTGGCTACACCCCGGATACCCATTAAATCATGTACGAGGTATTGACCAACACAAAACAAATGCATAGCTGCGTGCACTGAAATGAGTCATTCCTCGTAACCAAGGTCTCAAATCACGAGTGTCTGAACGAATCGCAAAGTTTTTAGTTTAAAACAAAAGATAATTGATCTCGAATTTATTGCATGTACAGCAAAAAGCTCAAGAATCTTACACTGCCTGCAATGCCTGCAGGCAGTGCAGGCAGTGATTGAAAAGCACCGACCAGTTATTCGCATGTTATACAAACTGTAGTGTAAACTATGCTTCGTTTCTGGATCAAAGCGCTGCTCTGTCGAACATTTGTTGCTGTGCATATCAAGCCCACATTCAGGGGGGAGCCGGACAATTGTCCCCCCACGAAATATTCAAAAACATGCTTGATTGTTAGGTACAACAAGTTACAATCATTTTGCTTCCCACCCCTAGAAAATATCAGGATGTTTGCGCCCCATGGTGTACAATACCGGATATCTGCATATTAAAAGAATCCAGAGATAACTAAAGATTAATTGCATGCATAGAGAAATATCTGTTATCTACAGAATCAAGAAAGGCTGAAACAAGTAGTCATCACAAACAGCTCTTTCAAAGTGATCAGTCAGTCGTACATTTTAAGAGAATAATCACTGCTTTCATGTAAAGTATACTTAAATGGAAAACTACCAGCAGTGAGTGTTTTTTTAAATCGACACATGATTCTTAGCATAAGCGTACGGGAAGGCATTTTACTGAGGGGGGCGGAAAAAATTTGCCCTGAAAATAACAATTTGCCCTAAAAATAAACAGTATGCCCCAAAACTAACTTTTTAAAATTAATCCGAATTGGGCCTGAAACCCCTTGTAAAGCTGTTCTTTATAGTTGAATTCGTTTATAACCGCTTCGTATGTAACGTCAATTCGCCTGCAACGTTGCATTTTGTTAGGTGCCGATGGCACCTTCTACATCAGGGGTTCCCAAACTTTCCCCGTCCGTGTACCCCTTCAGCTTTTCGATAGATGAGCGTGTACCCCTAAACATGGGCGCCGGAGGGATTATTTCCAGGAAGGGGCCAATAGTGGATTTTCCAGGGGTGGGCCAAAAATATTTTTGCAGAGGAGGCCAAAAGTTGCAAAATTACATTTTCACCACTCGAAACTAAGAAAACACCCTTTTTTTGCAAAAATTGATTGGAAAATTTCAAACGCTTAGTTCGGCCTTGGCCTCCACTTCCGAAGCCCATGCCCCTGAAAATTCTTATAATAAACAGGCTGAGGAAGACAACAAAAATATATTTACCAATAAGCATGCAATGATTTTTGAAATAATATTCAATTATTTTTATTTTAATATTTTAATCTTTGAACCAGACATGAAGTCCATAGAGCACAAGCACGCACTATCTGCACAAAACACATTGATAATAACAGACACAGAACATTTTGTATCGGCGTTGGTGGTAGGACCACAGGAATACCGATACTTGTTCGCTAACTTGTAACACTTCGTACAACACTACATTACAGACACTTCCTCAACATAGTTGGCTAAGTCGTAACACTTGGTACAACACTACATCAAGAGTTGGACGTGAAAATCGCATTTAAGAAATAGAGTCCAACCTGACTAAGTCCTGGTGAAGTACGAATGGTTTGTGGCCTGCACACATCCTCAAACTAGCACTGTAACGTCTGGGCACTCAGTCACAAAGTAAATACGGTTGTAGTGTTCAAATAATAAGGACTAATACTGGTATAAACAATCTCACTGCAGCAAAGCGCGCAACCATACATTGTTGGACTTTTTGCATCGTTCAAGAAACAGATACACATTTTTTCATTAAGGTCTCAAGGTAGGAATGTTACATTGAACTTGATAACTACTAACACTCGCTCGCCACGGCAGGTTGTACAGAGCCCTGCAACCAAAGTTATAGCCCGCACGCAATCAGGGGATGCATGCCTTCCTGAAATCACACCAATAATTATGATGCATACATGGACCTACAGAAGGAACGAATGAGTAGATTTTTCACTGCGTTCGAACATCGGGAAAAAGAAGCTCGCAGCTTGTTTACTGCTTCATATTGATATCGCATTTGTCTCTGAATGTCTTTGCCATCTGAGAGCTCAATATCTAATACGATCCCCAAATATTTGTAGCAGGAAACAGATTTTACTTTTAGTACACCCAGTGTCGGCAACTGGATGGCTGTGCTCTTTGCACTCTTAGCCTTAAACATCATACAAACAGTTTCGCTGCAGTTGAAAATAATTTCATGCAATCCTGCAACAGCCTGACAAACATCTAGTATACTTTGCAACAACAACAACAATTTTATTTTTTTTACCTCAACGCAAGTACACTTAACAATACAGACACAGTAAGGCCGGGAGGCGGCGAAAAGACACTTCGGTCATCCCGTCTGCCACCACCCAAAGACATGTTGTCAAAGACCCTAAACGAACGCGCTCAAAGGCCCTGAGCTAACCAGCAGAAGCGAAAGCAAAGAGTAGAACATTGTTTTAACCTCAATCATACTTGTACATTCCAAATAATGAGCAAGTCCAAGAAATAATGGATACGATCCACATGTAAGAGAAGTTTCAAGTAAACGTTGCTCTGTAAGATCACTAAACTGTAAATCCATGGATTGCAGGCATCATCTGTTGATATAGTGGCGAATTAAATGATTGGCATATCTTTTTTTAAACAGCAGTAAAGGTTTTGATTTGATATCTGGTGGAACTTCTTGCCAGATCCTTGGGCCCCAATAAACTATTGATTTTTTCCCGGTTTCCGTTCTAATTTTTGGTAATACATAGTTGCCTTTATCGGAGTGTATGGTGTTATAACTGTGTGTCCAATTTACTCGTTCAAAAGTTTTTTAAATATTGTCCGGCAAGCGCTCATTGTTTTCTATGTTATGCATGACTTTAGCGATTTCCAATTTGAAAACATCGTTTAGCGTCAACAGGTTCAAATTATGGAACAACGGCATTGTAGAAGCTTTATT
>Ga0210059_1016607_pt1 | contig 10597 bp, 10 predicted proteins | sample Ectturendosymbi2_FD_188042 | JGI IMG/M metagenome (GOLD analysis project Ga0210059, IMG submission 188042) | Ecteinascidia turbinata endosymbiont from Florida, USA - Sample 2 (SPAdes) (version 2) | ecosystem: Host-associated > Tunicates > Ascidians > Unclassified | place: Key West, Florida... | reverse complement strand
AATCAGTGGTCACCGCTAGATGGTGCCCATGAGTAACAAGTCACTGTGATAGTCACCACAAGCGAATTATCGTAGTTCACTTATCCCTATATAATGATAGTGCAACCTAGTAGGAGTAGAGTGAAGTCAGTGATGGATCTCTATTGCTGCTGGTTGCCTTCCTGTTAGTTAATGCCCCGAATTGCCATCTATCTCTTGTGCTTGCCTCAGTAGTTCAAGGCGATGCAGTCAACTGCAACACCATGGACTGATCCAGATAGTAACTTCAGGGGGGCGCAATTTCTTTGAGATTTGGAAAAGTCTCATAACGGCTTACGCTACTGTAAGAGAGATGAAGCATACTTTACAAAGTTGATAAGGCAATGCAAGAGAGCCTGTGCGCTTCTCTTTGTCTTTTATTTTTAGTAACGTTAGGGGAGATGCAATTTCTGTAAGATTTGGCAAAGTATCATATAGATTCTATTTGAATAACAGCTGATGATGCCTATTTCGTAGGCGAAATATGTACTCTGTAAGATCTTTAGTGTCTGGTTCTTTGCTGAGAAAGGATCTCTTTCGATAGACAGAGATGAAGCATACTTCACAACACTGCTGTGGCAAAACAATGGACGACAGAATAGTCTTATATCGCGAACAATGAGACAGTTCGAACATGACGAAAGGTTTATTCGAAATTGGTTTAAATATGTTGTTTTCTGAATTGTACAAAATTATGGTGAATAAAGTTACTTTCGCAGGTTTTAGGGGTGACGATTTCCCCCTGGATCCACCGCTGAGTCTAACCCTTCATACTACAATGAAACTTAAACTTGTTTCAAGCAAATAGAAACTATTCCACAGATTTTCATTGTCAGAAATGATTGTTTAGAATGCGCTGCTCGCCACAGTCAAAATCTAATGACACTCAATGAAATACCGCATCGTTGCAACATAAAGCAAATAAACTACAATTTGGTCTTGTTTGGTTTATTGCTGCAAAAGTTAGTCGGATATTCTGCATCTCTGTATCTTCAAAGTGTATTTAATGATCGTCACCGGTCAAACGTTCTGTGAGTGTTTTGGAAGTGTTGCACATACCTAACGGTTATTCTACGTTGGTAAAATCAGAATTTGATAAAAGTGTATGTTTATTTACTTACACTGGCAAGTGAAAAATCAAGATTCATTATTGGTAAAAAAACATCACTTTCTTACCAGGATGATCCCAAAAACTCTTTCTTTCATTAAATCTCGGGTATTTTTCATTCGGCAACCATTGGAAAAAGTTGTCATGAGATGAATCTTTCCACGCACTTATTTCTGTGACGTGCTTCTTCAACTTCCTGGCCTCTTTAACAGAATTACTGGGATCATCAATCTCCTCCTCATAAGTCTTGAACAGAGAGTTTGCCACAACCGTGAAAGAGCTTGCAGTGATATCCCTGTAGTTATGGTTACTAGCAAGTGCACCAGTTTCGGGAAGAACTACTTTCAGACGAGGAAGTTCCGCATCAGGTTTCAACGCGTTTCCACTCAAAATATTCGCACGAGAGGCAAGTCTCGTAACCTGAGGTTTCAATATAGTTTGTCTGTGAGTTGAAGAGAAAAACATCTGTTCAGCTTCAGACCAAGCCTCCTGAGGAGTTTCGAAGTCGTCATAACTGAGGTAATCGATGATGGTCGGTGGTGACGGAGGTAAAGGCGTTCCTGTTCCATCATCGCTGATGACGAAAGTGTTTCCTCCGGATTGCGTACTTCTGTCTGTTTCATCAACTGACCTAACCTCACTGTCTGGATCTAAAAAGTTGTACTGAAAACTGATGTCCGAATAAAAGCAGTTTTGTTCATTTTGATACAGACCGAAGGTGGTTTCTGAAAGGTTGCTCGCTCCATGATGGTCTGGTGTCGAAGAAGTCAATATTTTGTTGGTAACTCCTATAAGAACATTATGAGCGAGTTGTATTAAACATTTTACAAAAAGTTAATTGGCAAAAAATATAGGTTAATCAGCATTTCCATTAAAATTCGAGAATCATCCATACCACCAAAAAGCAGTTGATCACAAGAAGACGTTTGACATGTATCAGAAGAAAACGTTGATATTTTCGCGGCACAGATTAAAACGTACCTTGATTGCAAGAATTTTCCGTGAATCCGATCGAATGAACCGAGTTTTGAGAGTTTGCTGGTAGAACAATCTCTGCAAATTTGTTGGCTTTCGTGTTTTCTTGACCGTTGAAAATATAATATTGTTTGATGTTTGTGGGGCTTTCCACAACTTTATCATCAGCAGGTTTCCCGATGGATCTTAAAACATGAGGTGGAGAAGCACGCTGATTGATTCCTGGATCTGTTGTTGCTGAAGTGTAACAGTCTTTAAAACAGTGAATCTTCAACAAAATATCGTCTTCTGATAATGAACTGTTCTTTACATTTTGATGTAGACTTGGTGCACTGATTTGTGATAGTTCTGAACCAGTTACAGACACTGCTGAGCTCGAATCAGACCAGCAATCACTGGTTTCACAAGACAACCATCCATCATCGTTCTTCTGGTACTTGTAGCTGTCTTGTGAAGCAGAGCTGATAGATGTAGACATAGAAAGATCGAGATCTTGAGTAAGCGGACTTTGACTTGTCTGACGATTTTGCAAATCAAGCAAGCCGTATCTTGGTACTGGTTGCAGAGGTGGAGAATCACCAGGATATGGTGAAGGCAAAAATTGAAGGATAGATGGAGGTGAAGGAAGCAGGTTTTCTGTCTTCGCTGATTGGAAGGGAACAATATTATCGACTTCTTCACCTGAAACACAAGCTGGTTTTATAAAACGTGAATAAAATTATTGTTTTCTTTTGATATGCACAGAATGTTGTGTGGTCAGCAAGAACAGAAAAGGTTACAGACACGAGCAGGGTCATGGACGTCGGAAGGATTTTTTCCAGGGAGGGCCAATGGTGGATTTTTCCAGGGTAGCCAAAATATTTGAAATTTCTTTTTATAAACTCGAAACTGAGAAAACATCCTTTTTTGCTGCAAATTTAACAGGAAAATGTCAAATTTCAAAATCCAGGAGGGGCAAGGACTCCCGTCCCCGCCTCGCGACGTTAATGGCAGGCCTGTTGTGAGGCAGGAACGTGTTTCCCACACTTTTTCATAATTTCACAGTCTGACTTGAAGATGTTTCTTTTTACTCAGCTTTCCTGTGAGTAGCTCCAGACGTCGCATAAACGACAACCTATCTCTTGCGTATAACGCCCTAAAAACTTTCGTTTGTAGTGCAATCAAAATGAGTACTTCATTAAGTACTTTGTTTGAAGTTCTGATGGCTAGTAGTTCTTTTGAGTGCGCTACCACAGTTCTATTTTCAGTACTACACCACTGGACACGAGTGAAGTTTATTCACTATGATGTTTACTAACAAACGATTTTAAAACGCTTCTACATGATCAAGTAGTTTTACAGCGTTTGGAGAAGGAGGTTCTTAGTCCCAAATAATCAACGGTATGCCTTGCGCAGTATACAATTACTTACTCTTTACTCTATAGTTAAGGTAAGTCATGCAACACAACAATTCATAACGCCGTAGCAATAGTTCAAGTTTTATTAAAAACTCCATGGAACAAAGTAACTTACGTTGAATGACACTGAGAAGTGATTCGTCCTTGCAGACATTACTTCGTTGAGACGGAGCGTATTGTCTGCCAATCAGGATTGTATTGTTTTCATGTGCAATCTCATGTCTTGATTCCACAACAGCTGGAATTTTGTTGTTTGTCTCTAACTCTTTGCTAAAATTGTGAAAAGTTTTCATTGAACTTTCCAACGTTGTGTGTGATATTGGTTTATCTCTGGGCTGTAATCCGCTGGCCAATTTTCCACTTTGAGGCAAAACTACCCTCAACTTGGGCAGAATGCCAGTAACTGTGCTTGCCTGATGATGAATGGGAACTGGGCGAAGTATAGTTTGATGGCCAAGCCCACACTCCATTCTTTGTTGTGTATTTGACCAGTGATAATCGGCAACAGGTGGGGGAGATGGAGGAGGAGATTCTTCAGACGAAAAGTCGCAGTGATGCAAAACACATTTTGGGGATTTTGAAATCTCCTGTTTGTTCCAAACAAAAGAGTCAGACGATGCACCCGTGAGTCGTTGGCCATTTTTTTCTTCAATGACTTTTCCTTGATGTGAGGAGATGCAAGGCGTGGAACAAAACATACGCGCGTTGTTCAGTGGAAAAGAAGAACCAGGATCACCTGTAAACAAAGAAAAAAGTAGGATAGAAGACAGTTTCGATTCATTTCAACAAACGCTATTACAGATTTTTATTTCAGCCACTGTGCAAAAATCATTTTGTGAATTATTTGTTCAGTTGTTATATTCCCCGCACAAATTATCCTGAATTGTCCCAAACACCGACCACCTAATGTGCGTATCGTCTGTCTGTTTCATGTGATGAAACCTGAAACTGGTTGTCCGATGTATTTCACAAAGTCTGACTCCGTTTGGGGGGCTTCCTAAATGATACGCTCAAACGACATGACTGCGATGATGTATGTGATTCAATCAGTTTTCTAATAACTTTTGAAAGACCAGGTTCAACGTTTCCACTGTTTACTTGTTTGTTTATTCAAAAACGACCGGGACCACATAGGCTTATTTACGCAGCTACAACAGTGCATGTTAGGGTTGCCAGATCACTTGAAAATTTCTGAGGGACATCACGTCGTTTTGTGGTTATTGAAATTTTGCTTCATGCCTACTTTGAATACTTTTTAGATATAGTGCTGTGGCACATTTTTTCAAACAAACATTGCTTAATATCAGTGAGTACTTTCTACTACACAACGTTAAAGATGGAACAAATCTACATATTATTCTGTTCAATTACATTGTTTATCTTGATTCTTAAATGTTCAGTGCAATCAATAGTTCAATAATGAACTATTTCCACAGCTGTTCAAGAACTTTCAAGGACGCCGGAAAATATTCAAGGACAGCAAAATGTTTTTCAAGGATCAAGGACGAAGCCAGTTTTATTAGTAAATTCAAGGAAAGTCCTCGGCGCTCAAGGACGTCTGGCAACCTTGGTGCATGTGAATAGCAAAAAAGAGAGAAAAAAATAAGACACACTCAAAACAAGTGCATTTGACAAAATTTTCAATACAGTACATGGCGTTGGAAAAACTTTTTCCAGGGGTCTGGCAAAAGTGGATTTTTCCAGGGGGTAGCCAAAAGGATTTTTTCCACGGGGACGCCCACAGTGGTGAGACTTCGTTTTATCAACTCGAAACTATGCTAAAAACATTTTTCTATTAGAACGTTATTAGCAAATTATCAAATTTCAAAATCCAGGGCGGCCAATGCCCTCCCCTGCCACCCTCTTCCGACCCCCATGATAGCCTACAGTACGTACAGACATAATAGGTTGCCAGTGTATATTTTAACCCACCTTTTTCAGCAAGATCGTCGTTAGTAGTTTTATCAAACCACAAGTAGGAAAGATCTTGGTCGCAAAGATTCTCGCTAACTGGTCGCGGTTTCCAGTCAAAAGTGCATGCGATGGATGATGTTTGTACGAAAGTTGCAATGCTGGGATTCGTTTGGTCGACTTTGGGTGAGAGCATGTTTTGCATTAATGGTTCCTGATGTTGCTGCCACATGAAGTTGTCTCTACTGTTTGTTTTGTTGATCTGATTGGACGCTGACGTTAAATTGTTTTCACCGTTTACCGCGTCAGGTACATCTGGAGTGAGATGAAAGAAGCAATTAGTGCCTGAACGAACTCAGCACTAGAACTTTGTTCATCGAAACAGAAGCAAACGCAGTCACAGTTACACCAGATGCTTTATTGTCAAACAATGATATTGTTTCACGTTTTACAAATTGGCAGTTCCAGATGATACAAAATCCCTGCTGGTTTAGCAAGTCTATGCATTTTTTTCTAATTTTCGTGGAAAAGATGGGATGAAAATGTGGAGGATATTGAGTTCGTTTTAATACTACTGCACTTCATGCCGAATAGGTTGTTATCTATACAGTGAAATAAGATGCGGATGCAGAGAAAAATCTGTGCCACACCAACATGACTTACTTTTAGAGAAAATAATTGACGATTCGTCTTCACTGGAGATATTTTGCTGAAAACGTGGAAACAACTTGTTTTCTTCCACTTTATGTAGCACGTCATGCCTTGCTTCCATGCCAACGAACATGATTTCGTCATTTGCAGTGGCTTCTGTTTGCTTTTCTCGTATTTTTCCACCATTGTAGACATCGTTTTCCTTCAATTCTGTCTGGAGCCAGGTCGTGCTTGATGCTGGTTTGTTTCGACATTCCGACGCTTTGAGCAATCTTCCACTTTGAGGCAAAACGACGTTCAGCTTGGGCATATGGCCACGAATGGTACTTGGCTGATGGTGAATCGGAACTGGTCGAATTATACCTGGTTGAGCACAACCATGCTCCAGCCCATTTATAGCATCTAACCCACGAGCATCCCAAAAGTATCGATAATCGACAAAAGTTGGTAGAGATGTGGGAGATTTTCCGGACGCAGTACCACTGGTGCAAAAATTGTCGTTTGCAGCAGCTGCAATGCTTGCTTTTGCGCAGGGAAACGAGTCAGTTGTAGGTGCTTCGAAGTGACTTCCAGTATTTTCATCACTGATTCTTTTGTAAGAAGCATTACCAGCAAGGCAAACTGGAAGTTTTTCGCAATCCACAAGTTGTTGCATACTACGTCCGTCTGTAAAATAGATGCAAATTGTCAAAGATCCCGAACGTACTGATATTTCAAAAATTTTCAAGCAACATAAACGCACGGTAAGAAGCAGAGGTATGTTTCAATAAGTTCGGTGATTTTTCAGTTTTTCTACCATGGTTCATCAGAAATAAATAGTATTTTGAAGATTTTCTTTACAATGTCTCCGTTATCGATAGTTTTTTTCAAGAGTGATTCAGACAATTGAATGATTGAACATAGATATTAGCAGTAACATTTGCTTTGCATGTCAAGCAACCTACGTCTTCAAAGAACCATAACCACGTTTGTTGTTCAATTTTTTGGAATTTTAGCTCTTGCTTGTTTTATGTCCTACTTTTTTGGGAGCGTAATTTCATGTCACGTTTTGTAACAAATATATCCCACACAGTTGTGAAAATTCCGTTTTGTTCAAGGTATCCAGGTACATACTTTCTTTAACTAGAACATTCAGTAGTAAGCAAATCATTACCATGATTAACGGGTTGTACACAAGCTTCTTTAAAACTGTAGATTTTAATAGAACAGTATCTATCCAACTAAAGGAATCATTCCACAGCAGTGAATCAGACTCCGTAATATTCACCGAATATATATTTCGTTATATATTGCGTCTACTAAGCAGGCATCTTCAGCTCCTTTTCAGATAGAATCGTTTTAAAGGAAAGTATGATTTTCTGCCAGTCTCCCTCACTATAAATAGTTTGACTCTACATGAAACTGCTATTATTTCTAGCCCTAACCTGGAGTGAGCTTTCCGAGAAACTAATTTTGCAGATATTTCTTACATGCTGAGAATGGCATTATCAGAGTACGTTGAAGTAAATTTGCCCCAAATTAACAATTTACAGCATTGAACCCTTTCATCAAATCGAATATCTGCTTTTTTGCAAGTTTATACTACGACTGAAATCTATAAAATATACATAGCCATAAACATAGTAATATAATAATGCAATGAAATCAACGTTTACTTGTGGCGGTAAAGATGTTTAAAGTGTATATATTCACTATGCGGTTGCGTTGGGGTGGATCTTCTAAACTAATCAGTTATGTATTACAATTTAAATGGTGTATTTATCACAGATTGGCGGTGGCCAAACATCCAACAACATTTAGCATTTCTGCAACAGGAGAATTCAGCAACATGGCATTTCAACATCTCCGTTTTCGGAATACATTATTTCACAACTATACAACAAATCCGACATTTCACTGTGGCTGAATACCTCTGAGTTGTGAAGTCAGCAAATAGTGGCATCGTCAGATTGATTGTTAAACATATTGTCTTGAACGCATGAAATTAATGCCTACTTTTGTTATGTTCGGTTTCATTCCAAGAAGTCCATCCAACCGGTAGCAATGGAGCAGCTGCAGAAGCCACAGTTTGTTGGAGTTGATCGGGAGTTTGAGTGGGATTCGTCCGTTCCGAGGAAAGTTGATGGTAGTTGTGATCTTTCAACAAAGCTTTCGTTGAACAACTGACTTTTTCAAACTCTTTTTCTACTAACTTGAGTTTTGGAGGAAATTTATCGGAAGTGTTCGTAGAAATGACATCAGAACACTGTTTGTTGTCATTCCCAAGAAAGCGTTGAAGAAGACGCTTGGTTGCACTGAGGCTAATAATTCCAGATGCAGCATCGCATATTCTGTTTATCATGCAAACCACACATCTGAAATACAAAAACGATTGTTTTTGTATTCACCGCCTAATTACAATTCACACTGGCAATTAGCAATATGCGAATACATATAAGCATATTCTACGCAGTTTTCACATTATCCCACATCCGGCTAACCTTATAATTTGAAATTAAAACAGGTTTTGAAAATTTAAATAGCATTAAACAGAAAGGCAAGGAATTAAATTTTGCAAAAAAGTTAACAAAACAACAAATTTAGATATTTTTAACCACGTACAAAAATAAATCATGTTGCTAATCACAACCATTGTTCTTTTCATATATACATTTTTTTCAAGGGGGAGAATGATGACGTGTTTAGGACAAGCAGCACTTTGTGTTCTCAATACATGTGATCATGAAATCATTTTATTTCTGTCAAAAAGTACTACATTATTATTTTCTTAGACTGAATTTTCACACCAGCCTCTGATTTTATAATCAGTTAATTCACCTACAATTGAATGATTTTTCTATTCAGGACAATAGGCACATGACCATATCGTTTTCCAAGTCGTGGAGTTGACAAGAAAGGCATAACGTCTTGTTTTCATGCGCTGTTTCACTTGATTTTCACATCTTACTTTAAACCAGTTTCTCAAACTTTTCCATTTGGCGGACCCCAAGTCATACATTTATTTTTTTGCGGATCCCTGAATACTCTAAACTAGTGGTTCTCAAAGTGAACAGAATTGCCCCCTTGAGGGCGATTTTGAGGGGCAAGGAGGCTAAAAGACCAAAGAGGGAGATAGGGTGGCAAAACAAACACAAATGGGGCGAAAATGCACAACCACTAATCGATCATTGAGATAACTTCAGTAGCCTACTATTATGACTTGTTATTTTCATGCAAATATTAATTTATTATGATAAGAATCGTTGGAGGTTGTTGCTAAAGCAATTCATCCGTTAAATTTTTATTCTGGATTGTCTCTGTGCCCGGTTACAATGTGGATTATTTTCACAAGAATTCTGAACGTTATATTAGCGTCGTAATACAATTGTTTAGTTCAGCTATTTAAATGGCTTGGCTAAGCTATTTAATACTTTCCTTAAAATAACATTCTTTAAAATTACTACCTTGTGTTTGCTTTATCAGGCTTGGGGGGAGAAAACGACGTGCCGAGAGTGAAAAGGGGGCGATGGAATAAAAACGTTTGAGAAAAACTGCTCTAAACAATGAATAAAACAATAGAGGCCTACACATGAATGAAATATATGTCTTTTATTCACGTCAGTGCACGTGCAAATTTTAGCAGGAAACTCCGTGGATATTGTGAACTACTACATCACGGAGGCAGTACTAGAACTAACAGTTAAGCCTAGCAGTGCATGCCGGACAACAGTTGTGGTGCGATTAAGGTGAATAATGACCCAAATGGATGGATAAAACTAACGGATTTCCTTAATTGGAATTTGGTATATAGAAACCGTAAAACACATTCATGAAATCCAAAGCAGTGGTGCACAACTTTTTCGCCATTGTCGACCGCATTACGTTTATTTTTAAGGTCACCAGTGATTGAAAAGATATTTCATTTTTTTGCATAGCTTTTGCTCTGCTTCCACACACTGAGCCTAGCCTGTTTCCACACGTCTGTTTGGCCGTCTCTCTACTAAGCATGCTCATACAGTAGACAAAGAGTTCTTACTAATGCACAGCCGCCATAAATTGTATTTTAAGTTACATGTACAGTGTGCACGACCGTATAAATTTTTATCGAAGGCTGAAGGTTTTGCACCCTCATGACTAGAAAACCGTATGGTTATTTCGGATGTCCTGTGAACAAAATAAACGCTGTTCTTACGTAGCTAGTTTTCTGTGGTGCGTGAATGATGTTTGTTTATAGTTGCTCCCAAATAAACCGACACTGGTTATGTTCACAAACGCAAAATTGAGGTTAGGGAATTCACAGTTCAAAAATAACTTAGAAGATTGTTTCCAATTTTCTTTTCTCCAACTGCCTAGACGTGCTACCATTCCAGTTCTACAAGAAGGTGTCACTGAGACAATTTGGAAAATCTGCCCAATTTTCGTGATCACTATGAAAAAACAAATGGAATTGTGGTGAATGTATGATTACCTTGTCCTTGCCACGTAGTGGCGCCTGCAATCTTGCAATCCTTAATTGTGCCCCTGTGTTCGCCCCGCGGCTGTTGCGTTGTGCTTGCGG
>Ga0210059_1016606_pt1 | contig 10597 bp, 6 predicted proteins | sample Ectturendosymbi2_FD_188042 | JGI IMG/M metagenome (GOLD analysis project Ga0210059, IMG submission 188042) | Ecteinascidia turbinata endosymbiont from Florida, USA - Sample 2 (SPAdes) (version 2) | ecosystem: Host-associated > Tunicates > Ascidians > Unclassified | place: Key West, Florida... | reverse complement strand
ACGTACTTTTTCGTTCCTTTTGTACGCCCATGTATGCATCTCAATTATGGTGTAATTTCAGGAAGTCATGCATGCAGAGATTGCGGGTGGCATATAATTTTGGTTGCAGAGCTCTATACAACTTGCATTGTAGAGCGAGTGTTAGTAGTCACCAAGTTTAATGTAACATTCCCACCTTTGAGGTTCTGCTACGTAAATACAAGTACCTGTTTCTCGAAAGATGCAGAAAATCTAACAACTTATGGATGTGTGCTTTGATGCAGTCAGATTGCTTGTACTCGTCACTATTCTTTGAACACTATAATCGCATTTTACTCTGTGATTCAGTGATCGAACTTTGCAGTGTCCTTTTGATCGATGGCGTGTCAAGCCACAACGCTTTCGACTAGACCAAGTTAGGAATTAGCGCCCTACTCCGCAGTAGTGCTGTAACAAGTGTTACGTGTTATCTAACAATAGTGTTAAGAATGTGTCTGTAACCTTATGGTTCTGTCTTCAATGCAGTTGCAAAATGTGTCTGTAACCCTGCGATTTCGCCGGCTTCAATGTCTTGTACTACGTTCTGTATTGTCTGTTTTATCAACCTGCGTTGCAGAGTGTGTGTGTTCATACTATGGACTTCGTGTCTGCTATAAACAAATAAATTAAATTAAATTAATCAAGCCGAAAGTTGTAACGGAAGCTCTGCAAAGCTACGCCAGTCAAACCGAACTGACAAGCAAATTTAACTTACAATACAATTACGTCGCTTTTGTTGAACGACACTTTCGTCCGAAGAACAATTGATTTGGAGAAAACTTAACATGAACTTTTTGCTTGTGTCGCTTTCGGTAACCACAAGCGCAGACGCGCATAAAGGTAAAGTCTGGGCGCATGATCAGCCACCCGCGTTATGACGCAATACACGAAAAAAACAGATTTCACAAGAGAGCAACCCATGCGTACACCCAAAATTCCCCAAAAGCCCAAGTTTATAAAACAGGGGCTCCCAACCTTTCGCTGAACATGTACCCCTTACTGAATTTTTTATAGAATTTTGCATTTCGGAACTATAAAGGTAGACACCGTTTTTATGTCTCAAAGTTAATTTGTTGCAAATGTGCAATAAATGTACGCTTTCAGACAGACAAACATAAGCATACGGCATGGGGATGCAAGGGATGCGATCACATCCCCAACACTGAAAAAGTGGCCATTATTTGGGCAAAAACGTTCAACATTTGGGCAAACCATGCAGCTACATTCAATACAAGTGAGGTGGTGTCTATTTTCCCAACTAAAGCCAAGTAATGGCCAAACAAACGGCAAAATAATAGCCAAAACGGCAAAATAATCAAAGACTATTTTGCCGTTCTTTTTTGCTCCTGATGGCAAAACAGACACTGCCCCTGAGTGAACTGGAATCATGTGGTCATTCCAACAGCCAAAATAAAAACATTTAGATAGATTGGAAACATTTGGGTGAAGGCCATCAGTCAAATCAAATTTTGGCAATTTGCAACAGCTTCATTCAATTGTGGGCGCTTGAAAGAGTCTTGTTCAAAGTTGGGCTATACGGGATAGCTGCTTTGAAATTTTAGTACATTTAGAAATATCTGGGTGAACTATAAGAGCTTTATTCAAATTTGGATAAAATTAGAATCATTTGGGTGAATTTTAACAATCTCAATGAAATCTTAACTAATTGAGACAACTTCATTCAAATTTGAGTGAAGTTAGAAATGCTTCGATAATTTGGAAAAATTTGGGTAAATTCCAACCGACTAAATCAACTCTGACCAAATGGCAATAGCTCCATTCAAATTTGGGCCAAGTGGAACATCTTCATTCAATTTTGGGGAACTTTAAACAGCTTCATTCCAACTTGGGTAATATATAACCGCTTCACTCAAATTTGCATACAATTAGAAACATTTGGGCAAATTCCAACAACCTCAATCATATTTGGTAATTGAAATAGTTTCATTCAAACTGAGTTTCATTCAAACTGGGGCACAAGTGGAACCGTCTGGGCAAATTAGAAGAGTTTCATTCAGATTTGCATAGGTTGGGCAAATTACAACAGCCCAAATCAAGTTTGGGCCAATTGAAACAACTTAATTCAAATTTGGGTAGAGTTAGAAACATTTCAAATTAGGAACATGTAGAGATAAACCACCATTCCAACTAACCCTAATTTTGTAAACCTCAAATTGTTGATGCTGTAAAGTGTAAGTGTACAACTAAAATGTAGCTGTAGTAGAAAAATGTTTTGTGGTAGTAATATGGTGTAGCTGTTTTCGTGTTTCAAACTTGCATGATGTTGTGCGATTTGCAAGTGTGAATCTGTTCCTGTGAAGTATTCATGAACAGAGTTAACTGAGTGAATGCAGCTGCAATATGTTGTGTGGAAGTAATGTAGCTGTGATTTCATAGTGTTAAGGCTTAACGTTTTCCATTTGTTTCGTGCAATGAATTTCATGTTGCATCCTGCCAAATTTTCATGTTTCGATTTAGCTGTGAAGTGAAGTCTTCATAAACAGTAACAACTGTACTACAGGGTGACACAAAAAAATGGTCATCACCTAAACTTGAATAACTTTTGGAATAATTAATCAATTCTTTTTATTTTTCTGATTTACCAAGTAGAATTAATGTTCTAAGAGTCTACCAGATTTGACCTTCGAGATGCCATGGACTACTGAGCAAAAGATATTTATAGTTGAGGCATATTTTCGGCAGAAGTTTATCCCCGCAGCTCAATTGCAATTCAAAGAAGGCACATTTTCTGTTATCAGGTTACGTGAACTCCAAGAACAATATCTTCTGGGGTAGCACACCCCCTCAGCACTGTCTGCAAAGGTCATTACACTCTGTGAAGTGCACTACCTGGGTTGCCATCTCCAAACATGGACCATTCTGGTTCGAGGTTGACAACGAGTGTTTTGTGACAATCAACACCGAGCGATATGTCCAGGTGCTTGGCAAGTTCTGGACAGCACTTGGTCGATGGAGAGGGGTCATCAGGGTCCTCCAGTGGTTCCAGCAGTTGTGACCCTTTTCAACAGAAGTGGAAGCAAGCGGGCTGAGCCCCCAAATTCACAATCAATACCTCCAAAGTCAAGCTCTAGTCTCCCCATGAAGTAATTTTTCAATTTATTGTATACTACTACGAAGTGCCAGAAGAAACTCAAAGCCACCCCCAATGCTGTTGATCTGGCGATGGATCTGCTTCTATCCAGCCAGGCCAGAAAACACAGAGGAGAATCAGCCTATCACCAATTTAAAACCACGAACCTTCGCCAAGACCACAGTCACCGGTAAAAAAGTTAAAGATTCACCAGAAGATTACTTTTTTGCTCAAATGTATATGATGCAAGCGGAACTGTCTAACAACCACCAAACTAGGCACTTTTGCAGATTTCGCTAACCAAATTTGTCAAATTTGTCTTTTCATGGCCAGCGTGAGTTGTCTCCGGGTTTGCAATTGCAACAAAAGGTTCAAAACCACACAGCCATCACTAGCTGCTGCCTGACGCATCGCCAGGTGGGGGTAAAAGGCGCCGTCATTCCACCAATTTTGGACTGCACATATTCAAGTGTTGAGCAAAAATTGTTATGACCACATAAAACCAATTATTCAATCCAGTAAGCTGTAGATAGCTAGTATATTTTGCCAAAGTTTCTGCGTCAAAGCTACAGGCGTACGAAGTGGGGGGAAGATTCGGACAAGACTAAAAAAATTCAGGAAAACTTCCCGATATTTTTGGGCAAATTTCTGAAACAGAACCATCGCCCTGCAAAATTCTATTCGTTTTTCCTCAAAGTGATGCAAAAATTCGGGCGAATTGAAAATTTTTTTCCGCCTAAAGGCCAAGGTTCCCGTATGCCTCTGGTTAGAGCTGTGTACCATGATTTGTTGAGGCGCGTCACTGCGCGCAGTAATAAGGGGCGTAACGACGAGGGGCAAGGGGCACAATTCCCTGGCGCCGAATCACTATGAGGGCGCCGAATAACTGCAGGGCGCCGAAAAGTCCTAACAATGTCACACGAACTTCAGTGCAGTACATTTGCTTACGAAAGATCTCAGGTTCAAATATGGGTGCGCCAAACTTGCTTCTTGCCCGGACGCCATCTAACTTCGTTACGCTCCTAACAGTAATTCAATACTTCTCTGCGTTGTCCATGTATATGAAGTGAGGAGTTACGCAGTTGCATAGTTACGTAGGTCATAATTCTTTGAGCTAATTGAGCACGTCCAATGCATTTTTGTCACATAGCGGTAAGCTGTTTGCTAACGTAAACATCTGTAGCTTTTTACAGGCTGCATTATGGTTCGATCAGCAGGGGCGTAACGAAGGGGCAAGGGGGCGCAATTACCTGGGCGCCGAATCACTCTGGGGGCACTGAAATACTGCGGGGGCGCCAAAAAATCATAACAATGTCACACGTACATTCTTCAATACAGTACATTTGCTTCCAGAAGACCTCAGGTTCGAAAATGGGGCGCCAAACTTGCATCTTGCACCAGGCGCCATCTAACTTCGTTACGCCCTGTCAATCTGGAGATTAGTTCCGTCAAGAAATCCATCCACTCGCTTTTATGTTGCAAAACTGCGATGCAGACAAACTGCGGACTCACGACCAGCACTGGCAATAGCCCTGAAACTGGGTTTCGTTTTCATTTTGGAGGCTTGTAAAATATGGAGTCAGTAAAATGTTTTTCACATTGCATTCCTATTTTTTACCACTGCCTTTCCTTTTTCTTTCAAGGCGGTCATCAGGCATTAAAGAATAAACTTGTGAAAAAACAGACCATTTTCATACAGCACAGCAGCAAGTCGAGAATTGCGAACGCGACTGCCAGTGTTGCCACTGGGGTCAGTGGCGTCAACATCAGATTCGTGCCTTTTTCAACATCAGATAATATCAGATTGTTACATTGCTGTTTGATATAAGCTAAATGCTTCTATTACCAATATCTAACAAAGTGCAATAACCTACGTTGAATCCAACACAGAGAGAACAGAAGTATCCTCATTAAATGGGAAAGTCAGTTATTTATGCATAACGTATATGTTATTCCCAACGCTATGAAGAGAGCTTCTTCAGCTTGGAACGATTGCCAAACATACTCTAAGCGTGAAAAATTGACGAAAGAAAGTCAAAAATCATGAATCTAACTCATTTTCACCCTAAAAGTATAGAAAATTTGAGAAAAAAGCAACAGCTCAGTCAACATCAGATTTGTTGCCAAAACATCAGACATCAGAAATTTCTCTCAAAACATCAGATCTGATGTTAAAACATCAGACGTGGCAACACTGGCGACTGCGTTTCAGGGTTGCCAGGTAGTCATAAGCAAAAAAAGGCCAGATGAACCCTTAAAAAAAGCCAAATCGCACCAAAAAAGCCAAAAGCAAGATAAATTCACAACGACAACTCTGAAACACCCAAACGCGCTTTTGAAAGGCAATATACGCATATTTTTTACATAAAAAGAACGAAGCTCACTCCATTAGTAAACTTCTCGAAACTTTTGGTTGTGCTGAAGAGTAACCTGAAACTGCAAACCTAAATGCATGAAACAAGCAAAACAAAAAATTACAAATTCTCGTGCAGAGTTTCCAATCAAAATTTATCATTCTGTGTCCAGAAACAGTGTCTAGATATCTGCCAGTGCCCAGAAATCTGCCAAGATCATCTTCAAATGTGCCAAATCGACATAAAAAATCGAATTCGCCAAAAAAGGCCAAAAAAGCCAGATTTAATTTGGCGTTTTTTCAAAAATGAAAAAAGCCAAAGGAGTTGAAAAAAGGCCAATAATTACAAATTTGGCCTCAAAAAAGCCAAACTGGCAACCCTACTGCGTTTGTGAAGGCTGGGCAGTTCTCACGCGGCAAAGAAAAAACGAAAAAGTGCAACTATTACGAAACAATAGCATCGTTCACGCTATTCGATAAGAGCAGGGGTTCCCAACCTTTCTCTTGCCATGTACCCCTTCAGCATTCCGACAGATGAGCATGTACCCCTACAGCATTTCAACAGATAAGCATGTACCCCTTCAGAATTTCTACAGATGAACATGTACCCATAAATTTCTTATTACAAAATATTTTATCATGATTATTCATAGATATATTTAACAATAAGCATGTAATGACTTTTGATAATAATATTAACTGATATGTGTATAAATTTTTGGAAATAAATAGTATGCAAACACATTTTTATTTTCTATTGATAACCTTAAATGTACCCCTTCAGATAGGTAAATGTACCCCAGGTTGGGAACCTCTGGATAACAGGTTGGGTAAAGTCCGGCACATAAACCCTAGCGTTTAATTAAGCAGAAAACATTGTTTATTTTAGGGTTATTTTAAATCTGTTTCTACTTCCATGGGCAGTGGTGATTCTAGAACTGAAAAAGTGGGGGGGCCAACATAAATGTTTATCTTGCATGGTGGTTTTTCGTTGTTTTGACGATTACGTTGCTATGATTTACCTTATCAAACCCCACCTAAACTTACGACTATCGTTAAATATGAACTAGCGTTTTTATTCACTAGAGACACCTGTACGCCACTGTAGATGCAATCACACACGTATACTGCTATGTCGAATATTCTGTACTAACCATGCAACTTCCACAGCACTACACATGTAGAATGAAACCCCATTTCCCGCACACAATTGCGCCGACCCCACATGAGCGACAGCTCCACGAAAGTGAATACAATTCACATGAAATAATTCCATCTTTATACAGAAATAAGTAGGCTGTTGATAGTCAACTAGTTTCGTCAAAATATTCTTACTACAAACCACATAAAAATAAGCCATCTGCCAACGGATTGGTGACTACTGACTAATCCGTTTTTGTGGTAGCTTATGGGCATTTTGTGATTGTGGTGTAACCATAACAATGTTATGCAACTAATATTACGAGTGTAATGCCCATCTGCAACGTGGATAGGGTGAGGATTATTCAACGCAGTGTGCAGTTAACAGCAGCGAGGTTTCGGCACCAGTGGCACCTAAAGTAGCAAAGCAGCGCCGCAGACAGGTGTGCACCGGCGTTTAGGGCGTGTGCCTGATAGTAAGATGCAACAGCAGGAGTAAAACTTACTTTGCAGAATATCCCCAACAAATTCGTTCATTTTAATATTCACACTGACTTTTCCTCTGATCATCTAAAGCTGACTCTTTAACCCTGCGTGGAACGCACTAACTCTACACCTAAACAGATTCAGACAATTCTCACACAGATCCTTGCAGAGTCTACGTTAGAATTTATATCATCATCACCTCAATTTAACTTAATCCTTCCTTTGTCATGTCGACTGTCAAATTCATCAACAAAATCATCTAAATCTATTTTTCAGCTCGTACCTTTCAACTGAAAGTAGATCAATGTTACCTAATCTTTCACTGGTCATGGAATTTCTGGGAGCCGTTTTCAATAATTTTATTTCTGAAAAGCTTCTCTCGCATGAAGCGCTCGTTGCGGGAAGTTACAGCTAGGGTTGCCAGATGCGTTTTGTAAAAATAGTAATACCGGCCATTTTTTCAACAATGACAGATCCAGGCTGTGTCGTTAGTCGTAAGGGCATATAGCACGGGATTCTCGAATAACGTATTTTAAAAAGAACCTTTTTTGACAATGCATTTATTTTTTGTGTTATATATTTTTTTCAATTCAATAAAGCTCCCACAATGCCGTTTTGAAAATTGTTCAGTGTATAAACGTATGGTTTGTGAACAGAGTCAATAGCCCTATGCTGAGATTTCGTAAACTAACCCACCTTAAATAAAAAACGATAATTGCAATGTTTCATGTGAACTGTGGCTTTCCTAAACTATCAAAAATAATGTACTTTATCAAAAAATGCAGTACTGCATGTTGTATATCAATTCCTCAAGTGAACATTTTCTGCATTAGTTCTTTTTGCAGTTACTGCATATATTCATTTTCAAAATACCGGCTGCAGGCACGAATTTAGAAAATACCGGCCTCTTACCGGCCACTGCCAAATTTGCAGTAAAATATCGGCCAGGCCGGTGAAATGCCGGCCATCTGGCAACCCTGGTTACAGCTGCCAATAACAATCAAACCCATCATTTTAAGTAGGCTACAGCTATACATGAAAAAACTTGTTCGAGCGATAGGCAGCTTCTACTCCTTCCGAAGCAAATTCTCTGCCAAAGATATTTCAGGTGTTAAATCATTTTCACTAAATTAATATGATTTGCCAATTCTTTCAAGTGTTTTTCTCAGAGAAATGTTTGATCTCTGGGGAAAGAGCTGAAATTCGCGAAAGAACTGTTTCTGAATCATTACGGAAAACCCGTACGAAATTCTATGAGGTTGCAGGATATGTGTGGGTAGATTTAAAACTGTAGTCACAAACCACTTACGTAAGATGTTTCGAAGTCATATATTGTAAACAAGGCAGCAGAACGTAATACTGCAGCCAAGATTAATTCGGCTAAATTAACTGAAACCAATTCTTAATGGTTTCACAAACCTTTTGCTGCTGGGACAAGCGACAATCTCCTGGCAGTAATATAATCCAGTTCCATCTCACACTGAAATGCACGAAATATTAATCTTCCCATTTCTGTAACTGTTTCTTAGTTTCGAAATGAATTTTCCAACACCACGATCGCAGTCCGACTAAATTTCACGCGGGATCTGAGCAACTACTGGTGTGTGTTGTCATAAGCAACTCTACTTACCCGGTCGTCAAAAACAACAACACAGCTTATCATGCATTTGGGAAATATTGAATGCAGACTAGAGGGTTTCTAAATTATCGTTTAAAGTATTGCTGGCCGAAAGTTTTCTACTGTATATGTCAACCAAACGAATTTGAACGGGAAATTATGAAAAAACAGGGGGGACCAAACAGGGGGCCAAGCAAAAATCTGGGGGGGCCATGCCCCCCCTTAGAATCTCCACTGTCCATGGGCACCAAAAAGGAGTGCATTTATGGCAAAGGGGCGCCATTCAAGGGGTGCCACAGAAGTTTGGGGGCAGTTGCCCCAAACTGCCCCCCCGTGGATCCGCCACTGCATGTGGCTATTAGGCCTGCAGGAAACCTTGATTTATTTACATTGGTACGTTTTAGTCTTAACATTAAGACATGGTGTTATTTGGGAAAAACAAGATCAAATTTGGGCAAACGTTTTTTGCATCCCCAAAATTATGCACTCCCGTACAGCTATGCAGACAAATATCCCCTAAGGGCAGGGTTTTTTAAAACCGTTTTTGGGTGTCAAAATGACACCCTAATTTTGCAATGACACCTTAATTCTGAAAGCCAAGGCAATTTGGTTTTGCCTTGCATTGAAGTAAAACGATTTGAGGGAAGCATGTTTTCCTGCATGCGGCCATTGCAACAGCGGCTGCAATGATAGGCCGGAACAATTCTCTGGCGCAGAAGTTGGAAGCATAAATTATAGGAATGTTATCTGCGCGTTGTCATGCGCACCGTCTCGCTTCGGCCTGTTGCTACATTGCCGCAGATTTGTACAGTGTACGAAAATGTGAAAGCACTTTAATGCAATTATGTAAGTGTTTTACTGTTTCATCGTTGCGATCGGCTTGCCAGGAGATGCATCAGGCTCAGGGACCCGACTAGGGCGGGTGCGGGGGGGGGCAATGCCCGGGGCGGCACTTTTGGTCAAAAGAAGGAATAGCAAATGGTTTTTCACGAATGAACCTGAAGTTAGATTTAGGTTTTAGATTTTGGTTAAGGTTGTACCTACCATACGTCTGGCCGGGACTGTCCCGGTTTAAACGTCTGTCCCGGTATCCCGTCCCGGTTAGCAAAATGTCCCGGAATTTCACTTCAGTGAAATTTTCAAAATGAACTCCAGCCTGATGATGCATTGTTATGAAATAATTCCGTCCTGAAAGGCTTGACTTTGCTTTAACCCGTGGCTTGGGGGGCTGCACTTTTCGACTGTGGTTAGTGGCGTAACTGACGGGGTGCCCGCCGCCCCCTGGCAAGCTAAATGCAAAAAATGGGCCCCTTCTTAGAGATTTCATAAACTGCAGAATATGAATGTGCTTTTACAAGTTTTGGAAATCCGTTGGTCTTGACTTTTTAAATACTGAAATAGTGCAGTGTATAGCACACTAACAGTCATCAAATGAATCCTAAATCAAAGTTGTTGCAACGGCGTGCAGTACGCAGTACATCATCTTGAACGTGCATACTGCACACTGTGTGCGATGTAATAATCGCCCGCAGTTATGGAACGTTGCCAGCTCCTGCGGCCATTATATTTCTGCTTACTTTGGAGTGTGTGATGCAGTTGTGAATACGTTATGTTTGAAAACTGTCGTGTACTTTAGCTTGAGATTAGACAGAGACCTTGAGATTAGAATACAGAGAAAGTTGGGTAGCGACACTACAACTTCTTTTCTTGCTTTGCAAAGCCAGTTTAACAAAGCTGTTTGAAATTCACCGCTGAAGTTGAACCAGCTGTGTTCATTTCAGCATCTCGGCTGGAGGTGGTAACTTCGTTTTCTGGCCATCCCAGCAGCGGGTACGGCAGTTATCGTCTGCGCAGCGCACTTTACACCTTGAAGTATGCGATGAAGTGATAC
>Ga0210059_1016605_pt1 | contig 10598 bp, 14 predicted proteins | sample Ectturendosymbi2_FD_188042 | JGI IMG/M metagenome (GOLD analysis project Ga0210059, IMG submission 188042) | Ecteinascidia turbinata endosymbiont from Florida, USA - Sample 2 (SPAdes) (version 2) | ecosystem: Host-associated > Tunicates > Ascidians > Unclassified | place: Key West, Florida... | reverse complement strand
TGCATTTTTTTACTTCTCCATTGCCTGTTCTCTGTGTCTAGAGCTTACAATTGTACCTGTCCGGAAGGTCCCCAACCCATGGCCGAAAGGTCCCCATGGGTGGGGACCTTTCGGACGCTTTGGTGACATTTTTTAAATGTAAATAAAATTACTACAAACAATCCCATCATTTTCTTTTGGGACAGCATAAGTTTCTTATAGACCAAGCTTAAAAAAAAATTGTGAACATAAAATTTTATTAAACATCTTAGGCAAAAAATAGAATTAAGTGAATTTTGTCCGATAGGTCCCACACTTCCCCTACGTCTTCCTCTCTGTTTGCTGTGCACATGCTTGCCAAGCCTTAATACATAGGAGTGAACTGATCAACTACGCATTGCGAGATCAAAGATGGGGTACATTTCTATACCCTCAATTTTGAATGCCACAATAGGTATAGCAATTTATTGATGTGTAATTCTAAAAATAGTGATATTGCATGATGGAATAAAAACAATTCAGAATGAGGTTTTCTGTTTTCTTTAAGAAAAGAACAAAATCTTGTTTCTTTTAAAAAAAAACAAAAAACGGGTTTTTCTCAACCCTGGTGTGTAGCCTAACACACCTTTACAATGCAAAAACAGCAATGCAGTTCGATCCAAGCCATCAGAAATGCAGTTTGCCTCAGGTTATTCCTAAACGTGCCAGTATTATCTTGTAAGTTCACAATATGCTAAGGCAGATATTTGATTGTGTGATTAAGGTTCTATCAAGTGTTATCGATGTAGTTTTTGTGGCTTCATCTGTGGAGGCTAGAAAGTGTAAAGACAACACCAATGTAGTTGTTCTTGTTTCATTGTGCTTGTAGTTGAAGCACAAAGAGTTAAAAAATTGAAAAAGTTGAACAAGAGTTGGTTCAGGTTAGAACTGAAAGAGTTCTAAGAGATTTTGTTCAGGTGACAAGAATATATATTCTATTTCTTGATTCCAAGTCTGTTAGTATCTTTTTTACTAATGAAAGGATAAATGTGTAGGGGTCATTATTTGCCTTTCGTTGAACACGATTAGTTGGATTGGTCAAATGAAAATACGACACCCAAAGAGACAATGTGTTAGGGTTGGAGTTTAACCCGTTAATCCAATGATTCGCAAACGCCGTGCCGCAACAGAGTACCGTGCCGCAGCACAGTGCAGTGCCGTGAGCAGAGGTGTACAGGATCCGGATTTCAGGACTCGAGTCCTGCAGGATTGAGCACATTTTGAGCAAACCGGATCGGATCCGGACTACGGTTTTATTCAAATTCCGGAACAGGATTTTCAAATTTGATTGTTTTGGGATTTGATGCTATTGCGATCGGAAATCCCGAGCGGCATGTGCGCAAAACTTCGCACCGTGGCAGCAAGGAACAATAGAGATGATGCTCGCAATCTCTCTTACTATTGCTTGCTTGCGCCACATATATAATGGTGTTATGCTTTACGCACATCCCGTTCGTGGTGAATCACACAATCAACGCAACGCCACCGGAGAGGTTGCAACAATGCCAACACAATCAGAAAAAGAATTTTTGCAAAGATTTGAAGGATGAAATGTAGTTCACGTCAGTTGCAAATGTGTGAAAGAGGCGCTGTTACACCGGACGTTAGAGATGGCAGGGCTGCCCTAATTTCGCTAACAGTTCAGTCTTCAGGTCGTCAACTAAAGGTTTTGAAACAGTGCGCTAACAACTTTTTTAGCGGTGACGTCATTCCGGGCCGCTACGGACCGCTCGCCAATAAGGCGAAATTTTTGTTTTTTGCAAAGTTTCAAAATCTAACAATGAAATTGTTTGCTGCTCAGAAAGCAATGACTGTGTCAGAAAGAGCTCAATTAGCTTCATATGAGGTGGCAGAGACTATTGCACTTAAATCAAAGTCTCATGTCCTCGCGGAAACAGTGATTCGTCCAGCATGCCAAAAAATGTTAAAGTTATGCTCAGTGATAAAGCTCAACAAAAATGAGCAAAAGTCCTCATTCAAACATTACTACTCAGAGACGAATTATTGACTTGTCAGACAACACTGAGCTAAGTGTAACGGCCAAGCTTAAAAATTGTCTGTTCGATCTACACATCGATGAATCTACTGACATCAGCAACCATAGGCGTATGAGGCGGGGGGCGGCAGTCCCCTGGCTTGAAAATTTTCAGTCAAACTCTGTTTTCAGGGCAAGTGCAAGTTGCTCAAAATTCCTGAATGATAAAAAAGTTTCAATACAGTAAAAAATTTCAGGGCGACTCTGTTTTTTAGGGCAAGCACAAGTTGCTCAAAAATCCTGAATGTAAAAAGTATATTCAATGCAGTGAAAATTTTCAGGGCAAACTCCGTTTTTCAGGGCAAACGAAAGTTGCTCAAAAATCCTGAACGGTGAAAAAATTTTCAATACGGTGTATTCCGTGTATATTCACTTGAGGGTGGTCTGTATTATTTGGGCTAGTGTAGTGTGTAACTGAAGCAATGCTGTGACTGGTTATAATGACTTTGATCTGGACCAAGCCCTGGCACATGCATTTTAAGCGCGTGTTTCATTTCCCTGGGCGCAATTTGCAGTAGAAGCGGGCCGCACGGACGTGCAGATTGCTAGGCCACTTTGAGTGCGCGTCTTTAATTTCCTTGCGCAAGCGCACAGCAACAATAACACAGGCAGGTGTAGGGAGTCAAACCCTTCGAACGGGAACCGTTGCTTTTTACCACTGCGTTGTGCCATTGAAGTCGGGTACATATTTGCATCAGTAAAGACAATTACCGTAAACTTTCTTTTCTGGGAGAACACAACATGCAAGGAACTTCACCGAGCTTTGGCAAGATTACTTATCAGAGCTTTGGCAAGATTACTTATCCAGGTTTTCAACGTTCCTGAAAGCCCACAATGTACCGGAGTCCAGAAAACCGCAAGTGTTTCTAACGAACCAAACGGCTACATTCTACAAGCTTTTGGCAAACTTGGCAGCTCAGAGCTCTATCCCAAGGCGAGTCAACAATTTGACGATGGAGGAAATCGAGGCTTTCATGACAGACCCGTTCGACCCAAATCGTGTTGTAGTTCATGAGTGGTTCAAGTTCTGGAGTGAGATGAAGCGCAGACCCGGTGAGACAATTCAAGAGTTGACAGCACGCATCCGTCAGGATGCTAGTACGTGCGATTTTCCTTCTATGACGGACCCTCTCCACTAAGCTCTTCGAACACGTTTTATTTGTTCAGTCAGCAACGAAGCGGTCCTAAAGGCTCTGTTCAAAGTGAAGAGTGACGAGCTTGCGTTTGCTCGGGAAATCCAGATTGCCATGGAAACTGAAGATGCTGCCAGAGTGGCAAAGAAAACCGTATTTGGAACCAAACCTGAGTTATTGCACAAGGTGTGTCGATCCGGAAATTGCCAGGCAAATCTACATCTAAAGATGCCGAGAAGCATGAGATACCGGTCTGTTATCGATGTGGGAAAAAAGGTCACCTTTCCAAGGATTGTAGGTTCAAGAATGCAGTCTACAATTTCTGTAAGCAAAAAGGTCATTTGCAGTCTGTCTGCCGAAAGAAAAAGCAGCTTGAGTCAGAAGTTAAATACGTTGCCACCAACAGGATTTCCGACGAAGCCACAGCTGCAGTTCCGAAACTAGAGATTCCGGTGAAAATCAACGACCTGACGTGCACTCTCGAACAGGACAGCAGCTGGAGGGAGTTTTTTGTCTTTTTCTACGTGGGAGCAGTTGGGAAGGCCTAAGTTACGAAAGGCCCAGCTTCACCTACCAGTCTGAGTCGTCGCACTCTATGCCTGTTCAAGGATTTTTACGGCAAAAACGTTGTTCCCGAAGTCTGGACAAATTTCTGACGTCACCTTCATGGTTACCGCTATCCCTGGACTCAACCTTCTTGGTCGTAGCGTGATAAAGCAGATGGGGATTTCACTGGATCGCATGTTATATTCTGAAAGTATTAGTCACTCTCCAGTGCGGGCACTTACTCTAGAACAAGATTTTCCGTTACAAAGAGCATGTCAACAACTTTGTGAACAATTTCCAGAGTTGTTCCAGTCAGAGATGGGGTGTCTCAAAAACTTCGAATCGGTTAGTTAAATTTAAGCCAGATGCCAAGCCTTGCGTTCTGCAGGCTGAGAGCAGTCCCCATACCGTTGCAGAAGGATCTCAGTCACGCTTATGACGCCGGCATTTCAAAAGGAGTCTGGACACCAGTCACTTTCAACTCTTGGGGAACACCAGTGGTGCCTGTGCGCAAAGCTTCACTCTCGGGGGAAACCAAGGCCGGAATCAGAGTGTGTGAGGATTATTCCGTTTCGGTAAACTCACAGTTGGAGACTCATCGCCATCCATTGCCACTGCCGGAGGAGTTGATGCGCAAGTTAGGAGGCGTGCACCGGTTCACCAAAATTGATCTCGCCGACGCCTACAATCAAGTCAAGCTGTGCACGGAAAGTCGAAAGAGGTTGGCTCTCAGTACATACCGTGGTGTGCTGTTACAAAACGTTCTGCCGTTCGGAATTTCCTTTGCCCCAGGTTACTTCCAAAGCATTATGAATGGCCTGACCAGTGACCTACCTGAAGTAGCAGTTTATCTTGATGACATTCTGGTGAGCGGAGCTTCAGCAGATGAGCATCTACAGAATTTGAAGCGGCTGCTACAACGCCTCCATGAGAAAGGTGTGCATTGTCGATTGCAGAAGTGCCAGTTTGCCCAAACAAAGCTGGAGTATTTGGGCCACGTTCTCTCTCAGAATGGAATAGAGTAAGGCAGTAAGGTCAATGATGTCTTACTGATGCCCCCGCCGCACGATGTTTCATCTCTTCGTTCGTTTCTTAGCTCTGTGCAGTTTTATGGGAAATTCTTACCCCCGCATACCTCTACTGTAGCCGAGCCGTTGCACAGGCTCACGCTCAAAAGCGTTGCGTGGAGCTGGGAAAGTGAAGAAGACCAGGCGTTTTAAAGGTTGAGAAGACTTTGTTATCATCAGACAAGGTTCTGTTTCACTTTGACCCAACTCTTCCAGTCGGTATCTCTTGTGATGCATTTAACGTCGGGATTGGAGCCGTTTTTTTCCACTGTTTCCCAGATGGCAATGAGCGGCCCATAGCCAATGTGTCGAAAACCCTGACTGGAAGCCAGCGTAACTACAGTAAAATTCAGAAAGAAGCTATGGCGATTGTTTACGCCTTGAAGAAATTCTACCATTATTTGTTTGGCTGGAGGCTTATCATTGTGACGGACCACAAGCCCCTGCTTATGCTTTTTGGACCGGAAAAGGCCACGCCCTCCCTTGCCGCGAACCGTTTAGAGCAGTGGGCGTTATGTTTGAACCAGTTTTCCTACCAGATCGTCTACCGCAAGACTTCAGAACACCAGAATGCCGATGGTTTGAGCCGCTTACCTGCTGGAGTGGACACTGTTTTCGATCCAGAAGAGGATGCTGACGACGTCGACACACTTTGTATGGTGAAGTGTTTACGTGTTAAAGTCCGACCGTCGGATCCGGCCTCGCTCGAGACGGAAACTGCAAAGGATCAAGTCCTAACAAAAGCAATGCGTTTTACACGAGAGGAATGGCCCGCCAAGGATAAAACCAACGTTGATGATCCTGCAGAAAACTTTCAGAAGATTGCCGTTTCCTTGTCCACTTACCATGGGTGCCTACTCTACGGACTACGAGCTATGATCCCTGCCAAACTTCAAAGTAGCATCCTCTCCTTGCTACACCAAGGGCACTTTGGTGTTCAAAAGATAAAACAGCTGGCTCGCACTGCTGTTCATTGGCCCAACACTGACCAGGACATTGCTCATCTCTGTCATAAGTGCACCACATGTGCTATTCATCAAAATGCTCTGCCAAAAGCAGCACTTCATCTGTGGATGCTACCAGAGAAGCCCTGGAGTAGTCTTCATCTGGATCATGCCATCAATTTCGTGAGCCAAAATTGGTTGGTGATGGTTGACGCGTACTCGAGGTACCATGTATCCATCTAACCCAGTCGATATCAGCAAAGACCATGCTGAACCTTGTGGAGAAGGATTTTGCCCATTTCGGTTACCCACATGCTTTGGTGATGGATAATGCTCCTACGTTCATGTCGTGTGAGTTTCAAAACTACTGCCAAGCAAGAGGGATTGCTCATCTGACAGGTGCCCCATATCATCCTGCTACAAACGGAGCCGCAAAAAGGTTGGTCCAAACCTTCAAGCAGAGTGTCCGTAAGTCAGACAAAGCACCAAGAGATGTGCTTTTCGAGTTCTTGATACAATACCGACAAACAACTACAGCAATTGGATATTCACCGAGCGAACTCCTGACCGGTCGTCAAATTCGCACGAAGTTGGATCTTCTACTCCCCTGTCCTGCTCACCGTGCCCAAGGGAAGCAGGCACACATTGCCACCAAGGCGCAGTCAAACGAAGTGCTGTGCTCGGTAACCTCCTCCTATGAAGTCGGAGATCCATGCTACGTGTTGTACTATGGGCCACGCCATAGTCACCAGCCTCGATGGGTTCCGGCCATCGTAACGAAAAGGCATGGAACACGAAATGTCAACGTTCGAGTATTGCTACAGGGACCTACCTGGAGACGTCACGTCAACCAACTTAGACCACGTTATGCAACTGAGGACGACACGTTTCCCAGCGATGATCCCAACGACAATCAAGCATCAGCTTTACCGCATCATGAACCAAAACCTCCTACGAGGATGGCGGCTACAGACAACTCCGTGTTAAGTTCGGGTCACCGCACCAGTGACACGACCGTTGGTCTGGTTCACTCTGAGTATGGGCCTGAAAATCTGCGACGTTCGAAAAGAGTACATCAACCACTGAAGCTATATTGTTGTTGAATGTATGGTCACTAAGTGTTTCTTAACTGTTTCAAATTTTGTTGGCGAGGTGTTGTGATCGTGTAATCCAGTTACTGTAATCCTGTAATTCATTCAAGGTAATCATCTAATCGGCGTTCTTCGTTGTGGAATAAGCAGTGCTGGGAGTCGCAAATACTTTTTTTGCTCCGCAAAGCGCAAATCCGCAACGAAAATTGAATTCGTTTTCTCTGCATCCGCAAGTGTAAAGCGTCTGCTCCGCAATAGTCCGCATCTGCAAATCCGCAATTTCAAGTAAACACTTTTGGATGTTTAGCAGTCGATTAAAAGCAAGTTTCCCCATAAACCTTAAAACATTATATGTTCTTGACATCCTTTCCTTTTATCACAGGAAGTACACAGCACCTTTGAACAGAAATTTATTGCAAACGTAGCCAGTTCATGGCAACAAACATACTTAAATCTGCTGTTAGACTACATATTAAGAATGGCATTGTTTTTTTGTTTTTTTTAGGAATAGAAATAGTTCGAAATTCTCGGACTTTAAGCTGGAGCTCATTTTTCTTAATATATCTGAAGCAGTGGAGAACAGCCTCTTCACTGCAGCCGAACTCGGTATCGGCGTATTATTCTTTAGGAAAGGTTTTATCCACACTTTGCAATGTGTTGATGGAAATAACTCCTTGTCTAGTGGGGAGTTCAGGCACTTCTTTCGGCTCCATGTATCCCATTCTTGCTGCATGTGACTTGATACCAGGGCCTCCTCGCATTCAGTAGTGCCGGAGCCAGACATCTACAAATTGAAAGAATAGGAGAGTGTATTAAAAAAAACATTGACAATAGCGGAGTAGAGATTACATTCACAAAGCCTTTAGATGTACCACGGAGTAGGCCAATTGACTTATGGACAATTTGGATTAACTTCTTGGTAAGTGTCACACTTGTAATGATACCTTATAATGGAGAAAGCCATCATCTTCAGTATCAGCATCATTTAATCCATCGTTTTGGTCAGCCAGCAGTGGTACTGAAAGTGACGATACATTGTTGAGAGCTTCAGCAAGCAGCTCATTTTTCACCTTTGACACTAACTCTTTATTTACTTGGGACACCACGTATAGTCTGAATCTCGGTTGGATGGCAACAGCCTTCAGGAGGTCAATGTTATCGAGCAAATGAGAAAATCTTCTGTTGAAGCCAATGATGAGGTGCTCCAACAAACTTTGTCCATGTTTTAGTTGTGCTGCCTCTCATCCTTTCCAGGCTTGTTCTACAAAATATAAATTATTTGGAAAAGTTTAAGTTAAAAAAACAACACAGCTTTGCGAGATACAGTAACAAATACAACTCCTACCGTAAAATGTCCAAAGTTGGGAGAAGTACACCCATGAAAGCATTTTTCTCCGACTGAAGTTTGTCTAATGCGCAAGACACAGGTTTTAAAATTTTTAAGAATTCTGCCATAACCTCAATATCCGTCGTGGTAAAAGGCACGATATCCTCTCAAAGTAAATAATACTTTATTACCGTCACAATAATATTCGGCATAAATGGGCTAGCAACTTACTTTTACAGTTAACCGATATTACAGTCTGTAAATTATTTTAAGTCAGTCCATAACTATATTTTATGATTCATTTTCAAAAACAGTACCTTTTATGCAAATATTGTTAACCTCTATCTGTTTTGCCAACAGCATAGAGTGCAAAACAGAAACCGAATCATAAATACTGTTCCATCGAGTGGCGCAGGGTGTCACCAATTTACGTCCAAGTTGATTTTTGATGGAGGATGCACCAGGGCTGTGGAGTCGGAGTCGAGGAGTTGGAGTCAGAAGGATTTTCAACCTGAGGAGTCGGAGTCGCAGAAAATTTTAACGACTCCGACTCCAGGAAGACCTTTTGCTCACCAGTTGTGACTGTTTCTGCCACAAACGTGCGTAAGCCTCACACTTGGCAATTTAAGCAGCTTGACGCTTCAACAAGAGATGATCATGGCTATTCAGATAGGCGGCAGCGCACTAACTTGCATATCTTCAGTCAGGGGCCATTCCAGATCAGCAGCGTCCCTTAGGCTCATCACACGACCTACTCTTTGTGAATGCAACCGTTCGGGGCTTGTATCACTGAAATTTCCATTTGCTCATTCTGGTTGGCACTATCGTTTGCTCCGTGACGTGGCTACGCAACAATGAATGAAAGTTCTCATGGGAGCTCGTCCATTGTTACGCTACGCACGTCACAGAACAATGATAACGCCAGTGAATCCTCCACGTCTTAGGATCATTCATATTAGCCCGAGTTACCAGACAGTTTATTGTTCGTTTGAAATTATTCTGGAATGGGTACAGTCTATTGGATTGGAATTCAAATCCAATGTTCTATGCAAACCCATTGCTTCAAAAAACATTCAATCTGATATTAATTAAATTGAAAAAATACTTAATTGCAGAGCACAGCTCGGACTCCAGTGGATGAGCCCGAGGAAAGAGCGAGCGAACGTATTCGAGAGAGCCGTTGTTGGGAACGATATTTTTTGAATCACGTCACCTGCAAATTGCACACGGAAAGCCAACATGAAACGAAAATATATGAACACTGACAATGCCCAATGGAAAGAGCCAGAGTTAACAACCTAATCAGTGAAGTGGGTGGTAGCACAAACATGCAAAGCATGCAAGCTCGCGTTCTACAATATAAAGCGTAGTCGAAGGCTCGGTTTGATCCCGAGTGCTGAAATCGCCACTGCCGACACATGATTTAAATGTTTTTGCACAAAGACTTCTCCCCGCAAACACGTGCTGGTGTTGGTTGACTTGTCAACACTCGGCATTCCACAGACCGACTCGATTTGAATGAGTGAGCGGCAACTAAAAAAAATGCACTGTGACCTTAATCCCCAGAAAAACAGACACTCGGATTTCGTTGTGTTGTCAGGTAGCCTTGCACTTTATTGCGCGCCATCGGCGAAGCACGATGACTGTCTGATCGCGAACGATAATCCCGACCTATGGTTTCTGGTCACACTTCTACTGGTTCGCAACGATTTGATCCAATTAGTTGAAGATGACACAGCAGCTTCGCTTGGTCTTCTACGTACAGTAGCAAACTTCTTTAAAACGTTGAACAGACAAATAAGTTTCTTAAACAAACAAATATTCCTTAAAACGCGCAAATAAATTTCGGTTCTTTTGTCGTACAATTCCAATCGCATCCGCTTGGAAGTTTTATCGCAACATTTTTGTGTTAAAAAATCCATGTTGACTAATTCTAAAACCTTGCAAGTTTGTTATACCTAAGTGAAAGCAGGGTATTATGAAGTGTTTAAATAACGAAGAGAAAAGTGAATGCTCCCAAGCGGTTAGGATCAAACTTAAACTAATTTGTTTTACTTTCTTGGTTGGTAGTTTGTGCATTTTGACCTATATTGGAGCTTACTTGTATCATGTTCATTTGGCCATCTAAGGAAAAATATAGCGACACATATACGTTCAACATAGCTGAAGCTTGACAGCGTTCGACCGTAAAAAGTTGTTTCAATGAAGTCATTTGAGAGAGTATGCCCGAGCGAGTTTATCAACCGCGTTGTGCAATATGTGCATATGCTCACCGGTAGAATGCATACATTTTTCAATTTTACTTGTTTGCTGATATCGTTTGCAAGGTATCTGCTTTAAAATCGATTATTTATCAGCCTTCTCTAATAATTTTTATTGTGTTTTTTTTAGATGAGTACTTTTTTCTGTAAAATTAAAAGACTAACTTCTGCTTGAT
>Ga0210059_1016604_pt1 | contig 10599 bp, 7 predicted proteins | sample Ectturendosymbi2_FD_188042 | JGI IMG/M metagenome (GOLD analysis project Ga0210059, IMG submission 188042) | Ecteinascidia turbinata endosymbiont from Florida, USA - Sample 2 (SPAdes) (version 2) | ecosystem: Host-associated > Tunicates > Ascidians > Unclassified | place: Key West, Florida... | reverse complement strand
CGCATCCGTTACAGTTTAGTAATTGTGCGCACACTCACTTGTCCGGAGTGCGACTCCGATCCGGGACGGCACCCGAAACCGCCGTCGAAGTTCATGCACGACACGATGAACTCGACGCACTTCTCAGTGTTTATGGGACAGCGGTTCCACAGTCGCCCGAGCAGCGCCAGCGACGCAACGGCGCAGAACGAGAAGCGCGTATCGATCTCGTCCCACTGATCACCTGTCATTAACAGAAGTGCATGCAATAACACTTCGTACAGTGAGGTAGCGTTGGTGGTTACAGCACACGGTGAATGCGTGACGCGGTTTACTGTTGAACAAACGACTTTGCTCCGTTCAGATGTTGAGGAAAGTTCACGTCACGTAGATTCTCAAAATGCAAACACCGTATTCTCTCGAGCAAATCCCTGAGCAGTTTTTAAGTTTTTCGTGTTTCAACACCATTAGTGGAATTTTCATGACCGCGGATAAACGTTGAACCGATCCTGACTTCGCCATTATCGCGCTCTGACTTCATTTTACACACGCATGCATTGTTTTACATGCGCTTCCGCACAGTGGCGGACCCACGGAGGGAATAGCTTGGTGCTCCTCTTCCCAAATGACCGCGGCGTCACTTTTGAAAGCGGCCGGCCATTTTTTGCTCCTCAAATTCCTTTCAATGAAAATTTACGAAGAGAATAAGCATTGCGATGCCCCGCTTTTTCACTGCCCCCTACCCAATGCCGGGCCTAGGTCCGCCACTGCTTCCGTGGCAACACTAACAAACTGTCGACATACAATCGACTGGACGAACTTAGACATTTACGATGTTCCATCGCATGAATTTAAGGTGCGTAGAAATAATCGAACTATACGCCAAAAAAATTAATTGTCTCGAAGACAATCGGTTGAAAAAAACAGCGCTTGAAAACCACGACAGGCTGTGTCAATCAATCTTTGACCTCGTAACCAAATCACTTACCCGCAAATGAACCATCGTCTTTCTGCAAGCCGGCGATAAATTCGACAGCTTTGTCGATATTCGCTTTTTCCAATTTGTTGTAAATGCAAAGCACCTGTCATTACATCGGTTTAAGTGAAATCAGCAAAAGACCTCACCCGACAGTGTTGACATTAACTTCACGACGGAAGTTTTGAACAATCGCCATAGCTTACACAGAAATCAGAAGTATTAGTCGTTGCCATAAAAATATGTGATTTACTGTTATAATTTTATGAAAAGTCCGTGATTTACAATATACTGCATAATACCCAGTGCAGAGTGGAATGTTCGTAAAGTTTTGGTGCAGGCGAGCGGTGGGTCCGGGTATATGGTTTCTGAAAAGGAAGTGGCGGCGTACACCGAACTCTCTATTTTCTCTCGCTGCTTGTGACATGCTGTCAACGGTTAACGCGAGTTATGCGACGTTACGTAGAGACGTACGGAAGCACGGGCGCATCAACGTATCTTAAAGGTATCTTCGAAACCTGTAAATTATTACCGATTGCGGAAGTGATGTTCTCAAACAACGCGCAACCTATGCACAAACAGCAGGGTCGTGGTTACTTCGTACAAGTACTGGCAGACGAACTTTCAGTGAGGAACCAGAGTAAAAAGCGGCTCATATGACTTGAGATGTGTTTGTTTTACCGGAGCAATTGAGGCAAGTACCTCGCCCAAGGCACGTTCCTGCGGAACACTTAATGGTTGTGGATCCCCTCCATTGTTTCGATTCCTGTATGTCAGCGATTCCCAAACTGTTTTGACCACGATCCAAAATTGATTTTGGTGAACTGAAGACCTCGCGACCCAAGCCTCAAACAGCGTATGCAAAATATGATGATTTTTATGGATGATGTTTGCCAGTAAGCTGCGAAGTTCATTTTTATTTCAGCAATCTACTCTTAAGTACCTACGCTACAGACAGACAAAGGAAAGCGATGGTAACGTTAAAAATATACAACCCAGGTTTGGATCGTCTCGGCGCGACCCATATTTTGATCCTTCGCGACCCTTGTTTGGGCCGCAACTAACACCCTGGGAATCACTGCTGTATGTGGACGGGACGCAGCGCCACTGAGCTGCCCCCAAACGCGTTTCGTACATGCCAGCAGCGAAAATAGTAGTAGTTTTTTTTTAATCCAACGTGAGATTCTGTGCTTGCGCATGCAGAGCACAACATCGCGATTCACGACGAAGCGCAACACCCCCCCCAAGATATCTGCAGCGCTTTCTTACATCGTGTAAGCATCACTGTTTCCATTTTTAATCCAAGCGCAAAACAACTTCCGAACGTTTTTCATGACTGCCATAGCGCATTAAGGCGCCGCCTTTTCTCCGCGGGCGCCGGCTATGACTTCATGCCTGACTTAAATCACAAAGCATAATCACAATTGATTAAAAGTATCTGAACAAAACGCGGTGAGTGAAGAGAGCAGTAAATCGGCCGACCGACCGAATCAACACAATCCAAACCTGTATTCCACTCAAGGTGTAAAGGATGCTTGGGTCGTGACGTGGTGAAGGGCCAAACCCGCCGCAGTCTTTCTGGCAGCTCACCACGTATTCCACAATTTCGTCTTCGTCCAAACTGCAATATGGCAAACAGGAAAAAAACTGCATGAAAATAACGCTTTGTGATTTCAACAGCGTCGGCGAAGCTGAGCGCGGCGTTCTGAAGTATTGCACAGCCGCCTGTGCACAGAATGCAGCCGCATGCGCCAACGCAAGAGACTCAAAAAACGCACAGCCGCACAAACAACACGCCAGGTCACAGCACGCATTGTTACATAAACATTACGTATTCACGGTGACGAAGTGGTCATAATCACAGCACCACAACCGGTGGCATCTACCGCCATCGCTGCTGCTTGGGTAATGGTAGATTTTCATGTTCAAACTTTTTGAGCAAAAAACAACAGACTAGTCTTGGCGGCATTACTCACGCATGCTCCCATAGATAAACTTTAACGTAATACTGTAAAAATTGTAATAATAACGGCGCAGACATCGTTGCATTGAGACAGTTTACTTCGACTGTTTGCGAGCCAATGCCACTGCCGTAAAATCATGGCCCTGCTTGACACCACGCAAATGTCTTTTCGGCCAAAGCGTGTCATCAGAAAAAGAAGCACCCTGTTAACCGCCATTTCATCCTGCATTATTCATGCACAAACGGTGGAGGACCGCATCCTGTGACGTCAAAACAACGTAGTAGAATCTATGGCGAGTCAAAAAGGTCAAAACTCACCTAGTTGTTGTGTTCAGCAAATCCAACGCTGTCACGCCCCAGTAGACTCCACTCAGTCGCAGGTATTCGGTCATGCAGTATTCATAGTCGTCTTTATCAGATCCATACGACGAGATGTAAGCGGCGTGTTTTTCAAATAACAACTCTTTTGGAGAGTCTTCTTTCAGAGTGATATCCTTTATCGCTGAACCCTGCGTTAATTACCCGTACAATAAATTTCCACGATGGGCATGGACTTTGACCGACACACAAATCATATTTCAATCGCAACTCACCATATCGTGACGAATGGACAGGACAGCTTACATTGTATTAACAAATAAACCAGTTTCTAAATGGCTAGAACCTACAAAAACCTCTGAAAAACAAAGAGTCGACAAGCAACAACACGAGTAATTAAAAGTCAACAACGAGAGAAATCAATAACGTTCATGAAAGTTTTATGAAGACCAACAGCTTGCTTCGGGTTTCCACAACAAGCAAGAGTTCTTGACTTGCATAATGTTTGCGTATTGGCAAAACCTATTCAGTTTTTGTTTATAGGCTCAGCAACCCGTCCTTGTGCGCTCGTGGTGGCGAAGCTGCAATACCTTGCGCGTAGAAAAAAGCCAATTAACCTGACTTCGCTAGATCGGTTTCGGCCGATATCAGCGCAATATCGATTCTGTTCTCATCGATTTTTCGATCGGAAACGCAGCCTTGACCAGCGCCTTTCAAATAAGCGTTCAGAAGCGGCGTAACGACTGAACGCATTTTTCCCTCGCGACGGGGCGCTTCTCGCTCGCTTCGAAATTCTCAGCCTGCATCGATTGCGAGTCAGTGGCTTGGACAACCATGCTGGTGTCTCATCATGCAGTCTTTCTTTTTTTCTTCAACGCCGGCGACGACGCTTGTGTAAAGAAACCCGCACGCAACTGAACTATAACCCGTCGGTTTAGCGGTACAGCCCACAAGAAAAAGTTGATGAAAAAGACATGAATACAATGCACTTTGCCGCCAACAATTCACGCGTTTCATAGTGGGCACCGCTTGCCACGACACAGGAAGTTACATCAACGAAAAACTGCCGACAGCGCGTAATACTTGTGCAGCATGCCAGTGACAGCTGGTGCACCAAGCGATAAGGGTTGCCGTTAGCTAATGCTGCAGCAAAATGGAAACCAGGTTGACGGAAAACGTATCGAGAAAAGCGCTTCGCTTTACGTTGGCAGATACTGAAATTTTGTGCGGAACACGTTCATTACCCAGGGTTCCTACACATTTAAAAAAATCATTTTCCATACTTTTTCAATGCCAAATTAAAAAATTTCAATACCATTACTTCTCTTCACTTTCAGCAATTCTTAATCATGAAACGCAATTTTGCACATTGCATAAATAATGAACTACTTTGCTTGCAGTAAAATTCTGCTCAGATACTTCAAATTTCATTTCCATTTAGAATTTCCATACTTTTTCAATACCTAATGTACATTTTGGCCAAATTCAATACTTTTTCAAGGTCTTGAAAACCGATTTTGAAATTCATTACTTTTTCAATACTTTCAACACCGGGTGGGAACCCTGATTACCGCTCCTGCAGAAAAAAGATTCATGAGAGCGTGACTGCGTGAACTGCGATTACCGACACTGACAAAAAACATCAGTCCAGTAGATTTCATCAAACCTAACTTACTAGATGAACTCTCATCATAGTTACGGTTATCATAAAAACCACAACTGCAAGGCGCCCACCGTATACATAGCATTCCGCAGTAGTGAGTTTATTATGAAGCGAAATGAGTAAATCACATATTACATGCCTGACACAGATAACGAAAAAGAAAAATTAAGCGGAGTGGATTCATAACCAAAAGCGGCAGGAGTTACTGCTTACATTACAGCTGAATACACACCATAACGGGGCCCTATGACGTAACAATTCAATTCATTCGAACCACTACGACGCAGCTATATGTAGAATAGAGGATAGTTCTCACACACGACCTTCAAGACCGCAGCGACATCCGACGTATCGCAGCGTGGTAAGACCTCTGCCCGCTTTCCTTCACTCAGGGGCCGCGGCAACACACACGAGAATTATAACGCAAATCGAAGCAATAAGTTAAGAAGTGAAAGAAAACTCGTCACACGCGAACAATCGCGTGCGGTGACGTCGAGCGACAGTCACAAAATGCGCCGAAATTAAGATCTAATAACAATAAGGGAATAATAAGATGCGTTCGAGCGAAGTTGACGATCGAAAAAGTAATTAAACCAGCTTTGCCAATCAGTCGGCGACGAAGCGCGTGCACAGAATTCAAGCTAGCAGTAATACTGAAAGGAACGCTTTCAAGATAGCAATTATGTGGAAATCTGTACAAATGAGGCGTAAACGTGAAAGAAACAAAACTCACCAAGCGTATACAGATGACAGCCACTACCGAGTTCATTCGCTGGTCTGAGCTATGTCATAAACGGTTGCGTCCTGGCAACCAGTGGTAGTCTTCCGTTGTTGCGATCAAACACCCTTCCCACACTGACCACGATCTTGTTTTTCAAGCGGCCTGAGTTGGACCTCACGCAAATAAAACGTTGCAGTTGGTCTCGAGATACGCGCCAATCGTCTAACATCGAACACTGCTTTTATCTTATGCAGTGCCGCGATGCGATACAAAAATATAAAGTCTCGGGCCTAAAAACCTAAAAATTCTCTCGACGTTCTCAAAGTGCCTTCAGCGCAAAAACTGCAAACGGACCACTCTTTTACTGCAGCATGCTGACGTATGTCTCTTCGCCACAGTCGGTTACTGCCTGTTGTGGGAAGGCGCAGATTTGGCTGTCGCGAAAAAGACAAAGCGAACAAGGGGGAACGAAAAAAAAAAAGTCTTGCGATATGCGAAAAGACAAACTTTGCTGCTGTGTATGTACAAACCGATGACTACGAACAACAGACAGAGTTTCATCCTCGCCTGCTGACGACCTGATAGCGGCGGCTCGCAATGGCGACGGCGCAGTCCAGCACTCGACGGGCCATTGCACTGCGATAAGGAAATGCAGTCAAGATACCGCGCGAGGTCTGCGACGATCACAAGAAGGGATTGTTGCTCTGCGGAAAAGCCTGAGCGGGCGGCGCGGCAATGTTGTTCATGCTCGCCATCGGTACGGCTTGCGACTGCATGCCGATCATTCCAGGATTCGGGTTCATCATATTCATGCCGTACGGGTTGGCAGACGGCATGACCCCGGGGTAACCGTACGGGGCCACGGCCGGCATTGTTGGGTGCATGGGCATCGTCATTCCCATGTTCATCGCGCTGGGGGCGATCATCGTGGTTCCGACAGTGGGAGGTGTCCCGGGGGGCAGGCCTTTCATCTGGTTGAGGGTCATTTGGTTTTGCACCGGCTGATGGTAGGGTGACGACGACAGGAATGGATTGGAACCGGGGGACTGAGCAGTGGGCCGCGTAACCAGGGTGTCCAGGTTGACCAGATCGTTGGCCCCGCCGAGGAAATCCTCTGGTTTTTTCTTTTGTTTCGCCGCGTTCGATGCCTCGCTCGCCGCGGGCAACGCGACACCAATGGACGACATGTCGAACGCCTGTTGCTGTTGCACAGGCGCTGGGTTTGATTGCGATGAGAAGAGACTGAACGCGTCGTTATCGCTGCTGGTGGCCACGGATTGTGACGAGAGCGATTCGAATGGGTCGAACTGGGCTGATGTCGTTGCAGCAGGCTCCTGGCGAAAACGAGTAAAGTGCGATAATGATTTTTAAAGTCGGAATCAAACAGCTCTCAAAATTTTCCGAAGCTTTTTAAGCTGCACTGAATGTGAGTCGCTCCGCACTTGCTGCATTTACACTTGCAAAGCCTGCAAGTGTCAGGCAACACTGACGTGCGCTTTCAAGCGCGCGCTACCTCCGCGCAGCGTGTGCAACGACAATGCTATCTGTGATAATACGGGTCAGTGAAAAGCGCGTTTGAAGCAGAAACATCGATCGTAAAGTGCTGCGTCACGCCAATTGTCCGCCCGATTAACCGAAAAATGACAATCGATTTCCTTGGTATTCTCCAGGCTCAAGTAAGCTAGCATAAGTCCGCAACATTCAAATTAACTTTACAATGTTCTGCGAATGTTCAGTAATCAAGTGCAGCCTTCAACGGCTCTTTGCAGCGAAGAGCGTGCATTGCGGTATCGAATGTTTCAGATCATTCGTTACAATGGAACATCGCGGACCCACGCACAAGCTGTCGCTACAAAATAATCTCGCGTCCATTGGCTTGGAGAAGTACCAGTGCTATTTATAACAGACCTAAACCGCAACAGGTCGATCCTACAAATTTGGAAGAACGTAACACCGCAATATCAGCGTGTCAAGTAACCGCCAACAGCATCGTTTAGCCGGCTGCAGTTCGTACGGCTGTTACCGCGAGTTCCAAAAAGAGGCCCAAAGACTTGAGGGAATTTTAGAAGCGGAAATGTAAGAGGACAAGAAGAATGTCGTGGACTTTTCACACGAGTATTTTTTCAGACATTTCCAACGGACTAAGAAACTGAGGGCTAGCAGGACACAATGCACATTATTTTAGCCGAACATGAAGTACCACTTATACACTTGCTCGTGGGTGTTGTCGCTTCGCTATTTTCTTGTACTATGTATGCTATTTCTCTTTAATACTACGTATTAAATGCAGTTAATGCACTCGACAATCGTGTAAACTTTCGTTGCTACAACAGGGCGGTCCATGACAAAGGAACAATCAGTTTACACCAGTACACAAACTTATGCAAAAAGAAATTTTGGGGGCGTAAGCATCGCCCGAAACTCTTTTGTCACAATTTGTTGCATGTTTAAATGTTAACATGAACAAAATCATAAACAACTACAGAAGGCATTTCACGTGATCATAAATTACGATTACGAAACAAATTTACCCTCGAATTTCAAAACAAAAGTTTCTCTAGATCTGAAACGGTTTTAGGAATAATGCTTTGCACCGATCCACTTCTGAATGAAACCCACTTAAGCAGCAGGTATCCAGTCAAGCAATCGCGCCGCATACTGCACGCCACTTCCATTAAGTTGGCGTTTTGGCGAATTGTGTTCCAAAGCATGCACCCAGATTGGTATTGTGGAGCAGATCATGCAAGGCCGTTTGAAGTATGCACAAACTGGACGTATACAGCGTTCCTAATGTAAGAAGTTAACTGTCAACAAACCAGGTAGCACTAACAGCGCTTATGTCCTTTCTGTTCGTACTATATCACAGCACGCTGTTTTAACGTGGGACTGCCTCAGTCAGAATCAGTTCGAAAACTCGAAAGCAAACCAGCAATGTGTCTCTGCCTGTCGCGCGATGTCCATGTCTCTTGTGCTCTGCATCATAGCTACGCACATGATGAACTTATTTCTGCACACCGGTGCGCAAGTTGAGCGTCAGGCATGTTTATATGAATACAGCACAATTAGCTGCGCAAAACTTGCAGCGGCCCCAAATGTTCGACGTCAGTTTTGAAATTTTAAATCACTCCGACCGAAAAATTGCAAAACAAATTTTGTTGGGCAGTAAAGCAAGACTTAATCTTGGCAACATTTTCACAACAGTTTTCAAAGCAGGGTACACCTTCCACTTGAAAAATTGCAATCAACGCCAGTTAATTACTTCCCCAAGCCACCTTTGAATTCGCCCAAGACTGGAATTTTTAACTGAGAAAAAGACCAATTAATACTATCTTCCGGCATAGAAAACAAAACACAATGTACGTTCAATGCGCATAAATTTTGTTACTCTGACGGAATGAGGCCAAGCGACAGAATGGTTTTCACGTTCACACATAGGACATGTTTGCTTTCTTAACATCGATATAGTTGGTTTTATTGTCCTTGGACCGTTACACCATAGCGTTCAATAGAAACACTATTTCTGATTAATTTATTGTGTTTGTTGCGATAGATCACAGCCGCTGAGAAGCAGCAGCGTACCCAGTGCAAAAATTTGTGGGGGGCCAAAAAGATTTGCGGGGTGCAAAATGTTTGATTTTAGGCGAATAACACTATTTTGTTTGGGATACCGCTTCTCAAAGCACAAAATGACTATATGTTCTAAAAATTTTTGGGGGTCATGGTCTCGTAGGGCACCCCTGGCTACACCTATGCTGAGAAGTCGGTTTGCTTTCGGCAGTCGAGGAAGTTTGGAACACGAATCGAGCTTCTTACTCTGAAAATGAGCATCAAATTTTCATTGTTAAAAATTTCGAACGGAATTCGCAGCCGGGTTAATTGATCTGGCAACTGCAGAGGTTAGAGATGATCGGAAATTATACTTGCTCAAGGCAGTGGGGAAAACACCTTTTCTCTGGGAAGAAATAGGCATGTCAGTGGACTTGCGACTAATTCCCTAACAGGAGCTAATATTACAGCAGTTCTATCAAATCAGTGTCGTCGATCTGTCAAGGACAACTTATGATTCACATTCTTTAAATTAATGCGTTCGCGCAATTGGAAAACTGCGCTCGGAGAAAGAACTCTAAGCAAGGTCTACATAGCAACTGTGTATCAATGATTCCCTGTTCGGCAATGTATAATTTTTTCACATGGCAAAACATAATTCACGTGATGAAGTGTGACCAACGCCAAGGCGTTGACGTCAGAAGACCATTGAGACTTACACAGCCACGCCATTGACTGCAATTGCATCAATTAATGAAGTTGTGGGCGCAGGCACAAGTGAAGCAGTCTGCGCACAGTCGAACCATCAGAGAAGAAACGCGAAGGAAGGGATATGAAGTAGCTGGGTCTGGCATCGCCAAGTTCTACGACTTAGCGGTTCAACTTTTCGTTTGCAAACCAACTTTCCTACCAACAAAGGTTTTCACGGACTCAAGTTATATAATTAACATGAAATCAGTGACATATTTGATTGACTGGAGTCACTTCAGAAACTCTGGTTTTTGCATAAATTTATAAAAGTTGCCCTCTTGGGATAGCAGTCTGCAGACAAACGCCTTCGCAGGCTCAGGGTTGAGAATGACTGCTCCGAGTCAACTTGCTTAAGGGTTGAGAACGACTGCTCCGGGTCAACTTGCTTTGGCTATTCATTACGCGAGGGGGGGGGCAGAAGATGCAACAGGAGAAGAACGACTAAAAATGTGGCTTTCATCAAATCACTGCCGCGCCGTAAAATGCATTTGTTAATACGGTAACTGTTTGTCTGGATAAACTTGATTACGGTTACGACTGGCAAAATCTAAATCGCCCGAAAAAGAAGATTTTGAATGTCACAAGACAAACTTTCCACCGTGAAAATAGTCAGTACATCACAACTTCGGTCACTGTTTGTTGCGCAGAACAGCACGGTTTACTTCGTTTTGCGTTGATCTAAG
>Ga0210059_1016603_pt1 | contig 10599 bp, 8 predicted proteins | sample Ectturendosymbi2_FD_188042 | JGI IMG/M metagenome (GOLD analysis project Ga0210059, IMG submission 188042) | Ecteinascidia turbinata endosymbiont from Florida, USA - Sample 2 (SPAdes) (version 2) | ecosystem: Host-associated > Tunicates > Ascidians > Unclassified | place: Key West, Florida... | reverse complement strand
TTGGTTTGGATTTGAATCTGGAAAACTTCAATCACTTTACTGGTATCTGGAAAAGACTCAAGGTCACAGTATGAGGCCCACTGCCATGATCACGATATGCAAATACTACATTAAACCACGATAAGCTGTCAATATATTGTGCCCTACTACTGATCCCTCAGTGAAAGCCAAAGGCGCAGCCAGGGGGGGCTGAAAGGGCTCAAACCCCCCCTTAGGAATCAGAATATTGATGTTTATTTTCTTAGTTTTTCACCAACATTGTAAATCGAGATCGGGTGCATTGTAGAATGTTCTTTGGCAGTACCACAAGGCGTAGCAACACATTTGTTATCAAACCAAGCGGTTATGAATTTTCGAGATTTGAGAAATATTGAGTAGCTTTCTTCATTCCTGCGTGGTTTGTACTACCGTATATAACATGAGCTGTGTGTTACAGTGCTCTGCCAGCGTGAAAACAAGCTTGGCATTTGAACTACCAACAGTGTCGATTGATGTGTAGTTTGTACGTCACAAAGCTGGGACCTTCCTATTATGCACACGTTGATGATATGTATCAGTGTTACCACTTCTGATGTTTTGAGAGAAATTTCTGATGTCTGATGTTTTGGCAGATAATCTTCTGTTGACTGAGCTGATGTTTTTTTCCCCAATTTTATATCCTTTTAGGATGAAGATAGTTAGATTCAGTTAGATTCATAATTTTTAAGTTTCTTTCATCAATTTCTCACTCTCATGTGTGTTTGGTAATCGCTCCAAACTGAAGATGCCATCTTCCTAGCATTGGGAATAACATAACACGTTACACATATAACCAATTTTTCCATTTAATGATGATACTTCGCTCGGTTTCGGATTGAACGTGGGTTATCGCACTTTGTTGGGTATTGGTGCAGAACCGTCGCCAGAAAGTCTTCAATAGGGGTGCTTTACGTTTGTGTAGGGGGGCTTGACATTCTAAAATTTGACAAAAACTCCACTGATTTAAAGTGTTTCATATATCAGTTTGGGGTTGCTTGGAGCTTTGTTTGGGGAGCTAAGCCCATCATAGACCCCCGTGGCTACGGGACTGTTTTGGTAATGGAAGCATTTAGCTTATATTAAACTGTATTATAAAAATTTGATGTTGAAAAACGCAACAATCTGATGTTAACGAAACTGACCCCAGTGGCAAGATTGTCTGATATGCAGTGCGAGGTATGAGTGACGGCTAGCTGCAGGCTGAATTAATTAGTTATTCTGCTAATCAGTTGCACGCCGCTCTTTAATCAGCGAAAAGTGTTGAGTGAAATCGGTCAATCTTGTGGTGAAATTAAAAAGACATTCATCTTCGTATGAAACAGATCAGGGTGAGCAGCCTCGAAATGTTTTTATTGACCGGTGTCAGAACGGTTGGCCTACCTGCCCACCGGTAGAAGAGCAGCCACAGGCGTCTGGTTCAACTGGTAGCGACGATGTTTCGGCGAATCCCCCAAGCATGCATAAGATCATAGGTGTACGGGAAGGCATTCTGGTGGGGGGGGAGGAATTTGCCGAGAAAATTATGTAGTTACCTTGCTTGTTAACTCAAGGGAGTGAAGTTCCTTGCGTGTTGTTTTCTCCCAGACAAGAAACTTTATGGCAATTGCTTTTACTGATGCAAATATGTACGCGACTTCAATAGCGCAAATCAATGTTTCAAAAGCGACGGTTCAGGATCGAAGGATTCGACTCCCTACACCTGCCTGTGTCGTCGTTGCTATGCGCTTGAGCAAGGCACTTAAAGACGCACACTCAAAGGCGTCAAGCAATCTGCACGTACGTACTGCCCGCTTCTAAAACTCCTGTTAAGCAAAAAAATCTATCATCTTAACACCCTGCACCTCTACCCAGCGCAAACTCGAAAACGAACAAAGAAAGAGTTACCGAATCCTTACATCAAGTTGTTGAACTACCGACAACCGATTGTTACATTTTTAAAGAAAACGAGGGCTTGGTCCAGATCAAATTCATTATAGCCATTCACGATTTGGTACAGATTACACAATACAATACACTAGCCCAAATTACACGGATCACCCCCAAGTGAATATACGCTGTATTGAAAATTTTTTCACCGCTCAGGATTTTTGAGAAACTTGCGCTTGCCCTGAAGAACAGGGTTTGCCCTAAAATTTTTCACTGTATTGAATATATTTTTTACCATTCAGGATTTTTGAGCAACTCTGCGCTTGCCCTGAAAAAGATAGTTGCCCTAAAATTTTTCACTGTATTGAATATATACTGTTTATCATTCAGGATTTTTTAGGAACTTGCGCTTGCCCGAAAAACAGAGTTTGCCCTGATATTTTTGACTGTATTGAATATAGCCTAATTTTTACATTCAGGATTTTTTAGCAACTTGCACTAGCCCTGAAATATTTCACTGTACTGAATATATATTTTTTATCATTCAGGATTTTTGAGCAACTTGCTCTTGCCCTGAAAAATAGAATTTGCGCTAAAATTTTTCACTGTACTGAAATATTTTGTACCATTCTGGATTAATGAGCAACTTGCGCTTGCACTGAAAACAGAGTTTGTCCTGAAAATTTTCAAGCCAGGGGGCGGCCGCCCTCCCCGACCCTCCGCCTCGTACGCCTGTGCACAAGACTGTTGACATTGGGAACTTTTGTGGGACGTTCTCTGAGTGAACGCGACCGAAGAACTTTCTTGTTAAACAGCTGGACTCCTTTACCTTCATACGATTTTTGTGTGGTACACACAGGCTTCCAGAAGCGACGTTTCCAAATGCAATGGTTGGAGGAATTTAAGTGGTTAGCCTGCAGTGAAATTCATGAAGGGTCACTTTCCAAATGGTGTGTTGCATGGGTTTGCACCTGATGTTGTCAGATAAGACCCTTGGTATGTTGGTAAAATCAGCTCACAAAAATTGGAAAAAAGTGAAAGAAGACAAGTTTTGCGCAGAGAAGTTTGATGCGTTTCTTAAACTTTGCAAAAATGAAGGAAACGTGGACGTGAGAAATATGCTTTCCGACAGTAGAAAAAATAATAGATCAAACAAAACTCGGTTGTGACATGTAATCAAGTTTGTGGAGTTTTGCGGTCGTCAGGAAAAAATATCAAAGAAACAAGATGGCAGTTTAGTTGAAAGGACCCCCAGTTTTCGTGGTGAGTACAGTCAATTGTTTATCCACAAATTATGTGCTTTCCTTGACTATTCTAATCACAAGCAATTCTTCCTTTTCACGGCTTTTGCTTCCATAATTTCAGCCCCCCTTTAGAAACATCCTGGCTGCGCCCCTGGTGAAAGCAAAGTCTCCGGTCTACCTCTACGCAAGGTGGGGACACTTGGTCCTTAAAATGCAGCATAGCACAACTAGACAGGCAAAACAGAAAATTCGCGCCAATCTTGATCATCACTGAAGCATAAAATGCTCATTTCTTTGTGTGCAAACGAACAGGGTTTGTCCATCAGGAACTCAAAGATATTGTGAAAATGACTCTGACTCGAGTCTCGAGTCTCGAGTCATTGACTGTGACTCGAGTCGAGTCATTTTGTGAAAAACGTGACTCTAGTCGAGTCACCATATTTGTCAACTCGAGTCGAGTCAATGACTCGAGTCATGCTGTCACTGGTACTGCCAGTGCCTGTCTAACAACTGCCGAACTGAGACACATACACTACAATATATATTGTTTGTGACGTAACAAACATAACAGTTTTCATAATGTCATGACAATGGATGATCTAATAAAAAACTACTCGAACCGAATGTACCAGCGGTGGTCAAACCGCGGCTCTTTGAGCTTTCCGAAAAATTGTATTTTTAATTCAACATATTGCAAAGTGTAGAAATATTGTTAAGTGGTACTGTGGTCAGTGACGGATCTACGCATAGGCCATGGCCTAGGGTCCCGCGGTTTTGGGGCTCCACGTAGCTCCTTCATATGACGACTCATTGTTAACTTAAAATTTGCGAAACTTTGAGGAGTCATAGCTTCACAATTTACTTTGAAACGAGCGAAAATGCAACGCATTATAACAATTAGAATATTGCAGTGTCTGGCGGTCTTGCGTTGTTGCGAGCTTTTCGTCAGTGGAAAATTGAACATCAAATAAGGAAGTGCTGTGTCAAAGGTTTGATACTGAGGAACATGGCTGGGTGCGAGAGAGATGCAAGCTGTTTGTATGAAAATGGTCACAAGCAGTAGCGTTGCTAGCTCAAAATTTTTTTGGGATGGCCAAATACTATGACTTAAAGCGAGCAACGGTATTTTATTTGGACATTGCCTGTCAAAGCACAAAATGACAAGATATGTTAGAAATTTAAGGGGAATGGTTCCATTGCCCCCCTGGATACGCCTATGGTTACAAGAAAAGAATGAAAAAAAGAAAGAACGTTTGGTTGTTATCAACTAGATTGCCCGCAAACAGAGACTGCTTGTTGAAACTCTATACGCCTATGTTAGGTAAATCAGCTAGAACAGTTTCTCGTGACTTTTGTTCGGAAAAACGTGTCTACGTTGGGCTTACTTCATACGGTTAGCTGAGGGTGTTGCGACAATACTTTGCTGTGCAAAGCTTGTTTTCATGCTGTTTACCATCAGTCTAAGAGGATTAAAACGCTGTACTTTGTATTGCTTGGAAAATGACAACTTAAAAAGGCATAAGTAAACCCTGTGTCCACGGAATGGATTGTGCTTGTTTGTTCCATAAAATACTGTATGTGGTTACTATAACAAAGGATTTTACGTGCAGCTCATAAGATCGACAACTAGAGGATGTTTCTGAGGGCAGCAACACGGTCCTGTATGAAAATGCATATATCTGAAAAATAAACCTACAAAAACGCTAGAAATCTCGGAAATTTAACGAAGAGAATTTCTGAACTACACGAAAGAGCCATAAATTCCAAAAAAAGATCGCATTGCCATTTGTTCCAGAGAAGAATGTAGGAAAGGCTTCAATTTCTGTTGAAGATCTAAGGCAGTCGTAGAACCAAAGTCGGCACCGCAAAAGATAGATCTTTGAGGGGGCCCTACACATTAAAGGGGCATATTTTCACGTTTTTCAGACAAATGGCCAAATAGGTCACACCTGCGTGGGACCCCAAAAACTAAGATGACCTAGGGCCCCGCGCTCTCTAAATCCGTCCCTCACTGTGGTGACTAGCGTGCCGTACAGTTTTACTTTTGCAAGTCGTTACAAAGGATTATGATGTCACAGAAGCGTGGATTGCAAATAAATTCGTGTTTTTAGATTTTTATGTTGCGGCTCTTTGTGACGTGGGTTTTACAATATGCGGCTCATACATGGTGCAGGTTTGGCCACCCCTGGAATGTCCTTTTAAACAACCGTAGCTGAGATTTGATCAGCCCTCTTAATTTGTTGAAAAAGGTCGTTTGCATTCCTTGCCCGATTAAAAATAATTTTGAATTGGAGGCTTCATATCTCCAGTAGATTCCAGCAGTTTTTCATTGACCCCCTGGCCATTCAGTGAACCCCATTCGACCCCTTGGATGGTCCAATTGACCCCTGGCGGTCGATATCGACCACTTTGAGAACCACTGGGTTAAACGTAATTATCTCATCCTGATCGATATTGACTTTTTCGAGCGCTTCTTGAAAGCTGATGTTAACAAAAAGAAACAAAACTTGCAACCCCTTTGCAAGCAAAATATTGCTTTACTACTTTTAGCTGGCATAGGTAAAATACGGGAAATAGAAACAGACCAGAAGATTCTAACCTCGTACACCGTTCCGTTGTACTCGCATTGCTGTTCAACACAGTAACAACATTGACCGGGTTCTTTGACCAGTTTCTGGCTTGAGGAGCACTTGAGGTTGCAAGTGCTCTCGCAGACGAAGCCCTCCGAAGTACACATGCACGTCGTACAACTGTCTTCTTCGTAGGTTTCCGCAAACTGAACAATGTCACACGAACGAGTAGTTATTTATGATTTTGACGGGCAGCAAATGTGGAAGGTAAACATTTTGAAGTCTTAAAAACCATCCTGTAGCAACGCGGTAATAAAACCACAATATTCAGTTGCTCTCTTCTATTCCTTCTGAAATGTCAAAAGGCAAGACGTACCTGGTAAACTTTACCATTTTCACTTCTGTAGCACGGGCATTCCTCCTTGGCCACACATGTGTTGTTCTGCATAAGCAAACCGTCGGGACACACGCAGGTCAGCTGGCACTCACGACCGACACACGTGTCAGGGTTCCGGCAAGTCTTGAGGCATCCGCAGGCGGTGGGTACCAAAGGATCTTCGCATATCACTGTCGTCATAACAACACGCGTGTGAAACAAGAACTTAGATTGTCAAACGCCAAGGGTAATCAGGCGAAATGATCTACTTTAATGTATTATTTATTTTGCAAAAGGGAGGAAGGTGTCTGCAGGCGAGATCAGGTCCGTAGGCAGGTTTTAAGATTTGGGGGCAAAATACATTTTTAGGGGAGGAAGGGTTTTTGCATTTTTGTATGTTCAAAAAACAAATTTTTCTGGGCACTGTCTGTGGAAAGAGATCCTTTCTCAGCAAAGAATCAGACACTTTAAGATCTTACAGAGTATATATTTCGCCTACGATGTAGGCATCATCATCAGAGACAATGCCCACGAATGCCTCTCCGTGGCTACGGGCCTGGGCGAGATTATATTGACGCACGAGGTAAATGAAGCATTCCAGAATATTTACAAAGAGAATGGTCAATCTTGGGTATCTTCACAAAACCACAGCTTTGAACTCACGCGAGGTCGTCGTTTCGACAGTTGTTGTTCTCGCTGGCGAACCATCAGTGGTTGTGCTCTCACTGGGCGTTCCTGGAAATATTTTCAATTTATTTTGCGAGGTCGCTTCCCACAAGCAACAACTTCCACGTGATTTACCCATGCGAGCTAGACAAGCATGTAGTTTTGGAATAACGCTAGCTAGACTAAAGTATAGCATTTTGAGCTGTCTTACAAGTCTACTACTATAGACATTTGAATTATTTTCACTAATTCCCCGCGTCGGTTCCCCTTCCATTAAGGCTGTTTGTGGTGATCGGTAATAGTTTTTACCAGCGATATTCTTATGACAAATATACTAATGGATTTAAAAAATTTTGTAAGTCGGTGTTCAGCATTCCTTGGAAGATACAAGCGATTGCAACCGAGGTTTGTTATAAAGGAAATGAATACGCAAACGTCTACAATCGAGTGCATGTGCCAGAACGCATGACAAAAAGTATATGATTGACAATGGAGCGTATTACGTTTGTCGAGATGCTGTTCTAGTTCCTCTGATCTAAAGGCTGATTTTCTCGGAGAGGAGTAAAAAAAGTTAAGCAAGGCGCAGGTTTTTGTTGTGTTTTATTTTCCCGAAAATCACGCTTGGCTTCACTTGACTTCTCCCTAGTCGCAAAATTTAACGGCGGGCATTTTAAACTGATTCACGCATTTTGGGGTCTTCGAAGTTGTTCTAAGAGCAGGCCCGTCGCCAGGATTTCGCAGCGTGGGGGCCAAAAACCACAAGAGGGAACCACATTTTAAAAATACAATATTGGATGTATGCAGCAACGGAGGGGACAAACATGAAATGGGGGTGCCGGGCACCACTGGCTTTCCGCTGGCGGTGGCCCTGTTTAAGAGAGAAACGCAGGTTTCTGTCCGCATGTTCGAGCTGTCAAAAACAACGTATTGCATATGCTGTGAAAGTACTATTATGTGATGTAATAATCATATACAGTGCAGAATGTAGTTAAGAATAGGTGAAACAAGCGTTTACTTTGATAATGATAGCCTTAACCTACTAGTGCAACATAGCCAACCATCTAATCTGTGGCATGGAAGCTTCTTTGTTATTTTTTAAACTGAGATGATCATTATGCACTATATTTATGCTGCAATAAGTAAGTCTAGAGGACTTGTAGGTAACATTTGGCTGATTGCTCAACTACAAATTGAAGGTCTAGCCTACACTAGCCTAATTTTGGGGTAATCTTGCCGCGGTGTGTTGATGGGCGTGTGCGGGGGTGGTCTGTTTGGTTATTTGCTACTTTGTTCAAACAGTTTCCGGGGTTCATATTTACTCAGATCAGCGCAGATTTCCTATGTGGGTAGCCTGTTCAACTTCCTATATGGGCAGCTTGGAGAGAGTAAATCTTGTAAAGAACTTCTTTGATTTTGAATGTTAAAAATGCCCAGCCTACTATGCGTTATCTACTGCACTTCTCAACACGTCACGCATAAATATGTTTTTATTCTTATCTACTGGCTTTGACGACTGACTTAAACGGCAATATAACCGCATGTGACACAGTTGCATGTAGATTACCAGGCAGGGCCGGATTTAGGCATGTGGAGGTTCCCGGGCAGCCTGTTTGTGGAGGCCCTCAGTAACTCAAGGAAATCTTTTTCAAGATCATGGGAACAGTATTATCAGTAAACTTTTCTTTGTTTGCTAATACCGTTGTTATCAACTATTTTTATGATTATTCACATTAACTATGTTGAATCAGTCTTCACCATGGGTTTACGGCTCACGATTGCGGAGGCCCCCGGACAGGTGCCCAATTTGCCCTTCCCTAAATCCGGCCCTGCTACCAGGACAAAGGAGCCTCTGAAATGAGCCTGCGCATCCACTTAGTTTTTTATTTGTTAATTTTTGGTTACGGCAAATGGTGGCAGGCCGAAGCCTGAAATGTGTATTAGACTAGAGCAGTGTTTTTCAATCTTTTTGCTGCAGCGGAACCCTATGCAATGATCTACCTGTGAAACAGTGGTATTGCTGCAACCGCATAGAACTGTGGTTGCGAATTTCGTCCCAGACATTTTCGGTCTGTTTTGGCCGAATCCCTGGCAGCGACTCGCGGAACCCCGAGGTTCCGCGGAAGCCCGGTTGAAAAACACTGGTTTAGGGAGTGCACAAACTGTCATGCAAATCGACGTTACTCTTTACTGCACATTACCTCGATACAGTGAAAACGAGCTTCATCCATCAGTTGCATTTAGCTGGCATTTTTGCGAGACGTCATTGTTTCAGCCAGTTGTGACACGCAGCGAAACTCTCTGGTATGCTTATGCAAACGCCACAACCCCATACAATGGTAGTAACATGGGAGGAGGGCTGGTAAACAAAGCCCACAACATTGGGCAGTGGTTCTGCACTAAGTTGTTTCTGGCCGCGTGCCACCTGGTGGATTTTATACTGTCTCTGTGCGCTACCTGTTCCAGAACTACTTAATCCGCTCATCAAATGTACTTTGATTACTAAGACACGTAATTTGCTAGTATAAAACATTGGAATGCGAGAGTTGCAACTGCTTAACTTAGGTAACAACAGCCGTTTGACTTACGAAACCGGGGTGTAATATTCGATATTGGAACGAGACGTAATTCACAACAGTTGCAACACTTGCGCCCGTTAATTTTTCTGACACTAAACTGCATACGACCAGGAAAGCTCTCGCGTACCAAGTGGTAAGAGTTTCACAGATTGAGAAGCACTGCAATAGTGTGTAAGGCTTCCACAACGGTGTGTAGCTTATGAAGTATAGCTTATGGTAAGCCAAAGGCGAAAATTTGGACACATCGTCTACGGATGCAGTCGTATTAAACGCAAATGCAGGAAAACGACTCGAAAAAGTTGCAAACAAAATAAAAATTAATTACATGCCCACGTTCTTATTACGCACATCAAAATGGTTTCGCTCATTTGCATCTGGCCCCGTCCTTGAACTGTCTAGCCCAAGCTTAGATTACCGCGCCAAGTTAAAATCTAAAAGCATGCTGGCACGAAGTTTTGCTTTTTCTGCGCAAAGCGACCAGTCGTTGATGCGCGAGCACGATAAATTAAAGTAACAGCAATCTTATTGTTTTTCAAAATTGTTTTTCATTTTAGCGTGTAAATAAAGCCAAATATCCCGTACATTAGCAAACACGTACCTTGCGTCGTTGACGAAGGGACGGTGGGCGAGGTTGTGGTAGACTGCAATTTATGCAAGAAACAAGAAATTACTCGAATATGCCACTGATATTATTGGCAAATTTCACCCATTTCAGTGAAAAGACTTACCTGGCATTGCACCCGTATGGCGCATCTCACGTCGTTGGCGAAGCAAATGCACTCGTTACATTCGTCAATTATCCACTTTTGTTTAGGTTGCCGTAGCGCACCTGCAAAGAATTCGAAGGTGTATGAGCAAGATCAACTGAACAATGCCACCTCTTACAAGAGGAAGCTGTGATTATCGCAGGCATTTTAAAATGTAAAGCGTCGATAGCAGCGAAATGCAATGCAAGCGAAATACCAACACGTTGGTTTAAATGCAGCAAGTGATTGAAAGCAATAGAACAAAATTCATTGCCACTGCATTGCCTTTGGCAGTGGCGAAACAAGACATGCAAAAGTAACAATGCGGCAAGTATTGCAAGCTGCACTTTACCGTTGGCATCAATGCATGGGCATTCGGATGTATCCACGCATTTTTCTCCGTCAAACAAAGTTCCCTCTTCGCACTCGCAGCACGTTTCCTCATCAACAACGATGTTTGCGTAACAACCTTTTGCCAAACTGTGGCAGACTCGGGTACGACAGCTCGAACAATTGTTCTCCGTCAACGTACCCGAG
>Ga0210059_1016602_pt1 | contig 10599 bp, 10 predicted proteins | sample Ectturendosymbi2_FD_188042 | JGI IMG/M metagenome (GOLD analysis project Ga0210059, IMG submission 188042) | Ecteinascidia turbinata endosymbiont from Florida, USA - Sample 2 (SPAdes) (version 2) | ecosystem: Host-associated > Tunicates > Ascidians > Unclassified | place: Key West, Florida... | reverse complement strand
TACTTCAACATCACATCTTCCATCAGCAGTTATCCATTGTCCCAAATACTTAAATTTATCAACTTGCTCTAAATTTTGACCATTTATCTTAATGTTGGCATTCGGTTTTGGTGTATCTTTGGAGACCAGCTTGAGAGGAGATTGAATCGTGTCATGCGATGCCGGTAATTATCTCCTGACTACTCTGCTTGTTGCCGTTCAAACGTTATGGGACAAATCCAATAACCAGCGTTTTGTAACCACCCTGAACGCACCCAGAAACCACCCTGAACGCACCCAGAAACCACCCTGAACGCACCCAGAAACCACCCTGAACGCACCCAGAAACCACCCTGGACGCACCCAGAAACCACTCTCCTATCATTTACCTTCTGCAAAACTGGCGCATGTTGTTGCGGTGCGTAACAGCCGCGCCATTGAAATTCCGTCACTCGCAAGCGCTTTAATATTTTTGCTGCTTATCTACAGTACAAGTATGACAGCAGAGCGAGGGACGCTTCAGACCTGGAGCTGATCATACTCGAAGACTACGCCATCATTTCAAGGGATCTTTACGCTTACTACCCCCTGCTTGTCAGATACATTGACCGGAGCAGGTGATACTCATGCATGGTGTTTCGTTTCTATGCCAACAGGAGAGATATACGTCGTTGTCATCAGTCATGATAGGCTACTGACCAATACTTGAGTCAAATTTACGTTACGCATGTGAAGGTTTACCCCCAGTTAGTGTTTCCAACCCGGGGTTTTCCCGAACCCAAAACCCGTTTTTTTGGCTATTTTCTACTACCCGAAACCCGGGTTTTTTCAACTGCTAAACCCGGGTATTTTAAAAAACCTGGAATTGCTGTTGCATTCAAATATTAGTAATTCCGATAACATTAAATTTGCAGATTGGCGCGTGCAACGGACAAATTAGCACGCTTGAACTTTCAATCATTACCGTGAGGCACGAGGTGCGGGTTTTGCTCGGTAACCATCATAGGTTTGTTGTTGGTCCGGTTATATTTTCGTTCAATTAACCTATTTAGACGAATCATGAGGTGATTTGGCACATACTAAGTGTCTACGCGAACTTTAGTTTTTTCGCTAACCTAATTAAATAACTACCACGTGAGGTAGGTCTTCAAAGGTATGCCGTAGTTTCCTAGTTACTAGTTAGTTCATTTATAGGTTGTTACATGTTAGTTCATACACAGTCTGTGATTCTTTGCAAAATCGATTTGTTTCTTTTCAGTTTGCAGTAGTTTTCCACAAAATGTTTGGCTTTCCTTTAGAAGGGACTTTAAGTGGATTTTTAATCACACGCATTCAGTTTAAAGACGTTAGTAATCGAAGAAAATCAGAAGCTTAGAGCCGTTTCTTATAAAACAAGGCTCAACCAACAACAAAGCGCAATTTGTGCTCCGAAACAAAGGCAGGTGGTTCAAGCACCGAAAGTTTAATCAACCATTTGAAATCAAAGCACAGAATCCATGTAATCCTTGAGAGTGAAGACCACAAAACTATTCCGGAACAGGAAGAGATCCGATCACGAACTGTGAAAAAGGAAATGAGTATTTTTGAGGCTACAAGGCAGAGGTCAAATAAGCTTGAAAAAACTGCACCATGCCTTAATTACAATCACGTCCAAATCAGTGGAACCAGAGAGGCCTTTTTCAGCCACGGGACTATTTGTCACAAAACTCAGAAACAGACGGAATGATGAAAGTGTGCTTTGATTGTCATGCGTCAGTATTATAAACATCATTGAAAAACTGTACCTAACTTAATAATTCGCTAATAAATTGCGCAGGGACCAACAGTAGTAATTTCACAATGATACTGAGTTTTATCGCTCAAAATCGCGTTAATTTCAAAACCCGAAAAAAAACGGGTTTTCCTGGGTTTCTTTACTCGAAACCCGGGTTATAAAATTTTGCCCCGAATTGGAAACACTACCCCCAGTGCGTGCACGATTGCCCCACACTTTTAACCTTACCGTGATCGTAGATTGACATGATCAAATCTTGTTTGTTTAACTCACAAATTCAGTTCTTCTCAGTTTTTATATTAACCAGGTCGAGATGGATGCGAGAGAGAAGTGCGAATGCAGTGCAGCTGTTCCAGGCTGTTTCGGAAATATTCATCACTTGGTCAAAATCACTGGTGAATATTTTGATGGCAAACTTACTTGAAAAGAAAACTTACTTGGTTCCGTACCATCTTAGCGTTTCATATTTGATGCAACTCGAATAAGAAAATTTTCTCCTTGTTTTTACGTTCTCGAAAAGCTGGAAATATAAATAATTTTCAGAACTTTCGCCGAGAAGAACAGAACTTTGTGATACAAAATCAGATCGACAACATGAACGTGCTCGTCCTGGACAAAAACGCGAAACCCAACGCAACAGTGATCATGGTTAGGCAACATAGATTGTAATCTGTATCGTGCAGCAGTCGATTTTGCGTTTTGTTGCTTTGATTGGGCAATCAGCAACAGTTTTTTAAAATTACTATTTAATCAAAGATATGTTCGTCACTGCCAAAATAATACTACCCAGCGTTCTATTGAAAACGCATTGACACGAGACATATTGTGTTATTCTTACTTCATTTAAAAACATTCTACTTCGTCTCAAGCTTTCTGTGGTGAACTGTCAACAGCTGATGAACAAATCATATTGATACATTTGCCGCAATTTTCGTACATATGTCATGTAAGAGATCCCTAGAGAGACAAATCCTGCTGACTAAACCCACGTGAAAGCGGCCAAGAAACAAGAACAGAAAACACCTTTACACAACAAAATACTGTATAATAAAATATAAACTGTTGATTGTCTCATTTCAGTAACTTATTTTTACTTTTTGTTATATTGGGCAAAAGTGGGGTTTGACCAAAGCTTGGAAAACTACGTAAAGGTTCGGCGTCTTTGTAAAGGTTAAGAAGCACTGATTTACAAAATACTCATTCAGCTCCAAGTGATTGCCATCCCGAAATTCAACAATTATGACTTCGTTAAACAGAACGTATTCGGCAAAAGTTCTCAAACCCGGTTGAAAAAGCAACGTCTTGCAACTACAAATGCGCGCTTACGTCGAAGAAACATTGAAGTTTTCTCTTGTGCAGTTGAAACTAAATTCTGGAAAAAACTTAATTGTCAGCATCTGTTAAATTTGCGCAATCGGTGCTGAGATTGCTGGTCGGCAGACCATGACTTTTTTGTAATGTAAAATTTCTGAAAATACTTTCTTGGAGTTCGAAACGTTTATGCGTCATTTTCTTAGTTTAGAAAATAGCTGCTTATTTTGTCAAACTACTCCCCTTTTTTGGGCAATTTGATCAAAAGTATTGACGTAACGAAATTAGATTCTGATTGGAATTAACTGCAGGTGTAGCTAACATTAAATGCTAAAATCTCTTCTGCAGGTGTAGCTAACATTACATGCTAAAATCTCCATTTTTAGAAGTAAACAGAACGCTGAGTTGTGAAGAAAATATCAGGTGTATTGCTGCTAGCGGCAAACGAGGAAAAACAGCAAATGAAATCAAGAAGTAAAAACGTTTTTTTTTGGCAGAAGCAGTCATTCACAAAAGGTTACGCGCTTTCTTACTGCCCGAACTTTGCGGGTGGATGATTCATTGTTTTTCGCTGAGGCAGTCTTGGTTCGAATCCGACCCGCGGCACCTTCGCGTTCGTGCAGTGGAAGTTTGTCGGGAGTCTCATTCGAGCGGCTGGTAACTGAACTGTTTTCGAGGATAAGACCAACGTCAAACTTCTCGCAGCAAACTACTGGCTCGCTCTCAGTGGACGTTGACGGTTTTGTGACGTCGTTGTCCGCGTCACTTCGTTGCGCTGCTCCGTCTTCTTTGTCTTGCCCGGATTTCCGCTTCAATTTCGCGCAACCACTTCTTAACGTCGCGAACGTGGTGCGAACCACCGACGAAGATCGCTTTCGCGCCTTGGGCGTCGTTATCGCGGATCGCACCAGCGGCGAATCTTGGCAGCGCAGGACGTTGCGGACGTGGACTTCCGGCGCGGATTTTTTCAAGCAAGCAGCCGGTCGCAATCGTCGATGCTTGACGAAGATCGGGGAGCGGTCGCGGGCTGGCGACTTTGTAGCGTCCAAAAGCGTCGATTCGCACCCGTCGGCGACGAAGCATTGTTGATCCAAGTTCGATCTTTCTCGCTGCTCTCTTTGATGAATCCATCCGATCACATTTCGCTCGAAATTTTCCAACTCGTGCTCACCCTGAACAGATAATTTAGATCAGTGTTTTTTTGTATTGCTGAAACAGTTTCAATTAAGGTACGTGCTTGTTCGAAGGCTTGCTGATAATTAAATGAAACGCTTTTGAAAAAAAGTGTTCAGAATTCAGTAAAGAGCCGAAACTTAAAGACAGGCTCTTGCCGCGTTAAACTTATTCTATCAAGCATTTGGTCTTGAGCTTACCCGAAAAAACACCATGTGCCTCTTGTCCTCTACAAATAAAATCTTCAACCTTCAAAAAACTCATCACATTCAATGAAATACAAATTGCAGTTATCCGCTGGCGCAACATTCCAACTCCTCCCCACACGTCAATGACAACAGCGCGGAATAAACAAATGAAACTAGCAAAAAACGCACCTTTTGCCATCACTTCATCTCTTGCGACTTAAAATCCATTATGACAAAAATAATACTTACTCCACAAATGTTGGTTCACTTAGACCCGCCCAAGACAAAAATACGAAAAAATCAACAGTTTTCAAACTTATTATGTATTGTAGGCCCTACAGTTAAATATTTTCTACCTCTTTTCTCTAAAAAACTCAAAGGATGGGGGATGCAATGCACCCGACAGCCCTGTAACTGCACAATCAATTAAAAACTTTCAAAGAATATACTAGACTTTAGACGCAGATTAGTCATAAACCCTTACCTCCCTACCGTGTTGAACATAAGATCGGATTACTACTGAGCAATAGTTCACAACTTGCAAAACTAAATAATTCTCCGCATGCCCTTCACCCCCCTTGTACAAAAAATTCATCAAAATTTTGTAACAATATAATGTAACCCAAAAAAATAACTTGGAGGTATATCCTACAGAAAATATAAAATATAGTTAAATACTCTTACCACCCACAATCACAAATCGAAAAAGCATTAGGCATCACAGAAGTTGGCTACAACTGGGTGCACCACTCATCCCTACCTAACTACCTGAAAATTTTGACTGTAAATTTATCACACCGGCCATAAAAGGATTTCACTTCATGTTGTAGTCACACTCACTGGAACTACAAGAGGCAGAAAGGCAAACGGTAAGCGACACCGAATTTGAAAAGACACCCCCTGGACATATGGTATTTTCTGAAAGTTTCAAACTTCCAGCCTCTATTTACAACTTTTTGAGCAAACAAGCACATTGAACTACGCTCAGTGCTACAGTACCGGAAAATTTCAGTTTTTTTCCTGGTTCAAGTACAGACATTCTCTTGTTTAGTTGCTAAGCACAATTTTTGTGGAAGTACATCTACATGACGTAAGTAGAAAGAAAAGAGGTTTCTTACCGGTCGCTTGGAGCTCGAGGAAACAGCCATTTTTTCAAAACTGGTGTTACGTTCTCATCCGCCGCAATTTCAGAGCATAGAAGCCTACTCTGTTTCACTAAAAAAGAAAACACATAACCAAATGTTAATCTTAGTGACAAACGGAATTCAACATACAGAAAGCTGATACAGTCAAGTATTTCCTGGCTTGTCATATTATCGAACGTTTTGCAGTTTTTAAATTAAGCAAAAACTTTGTAAAGGTTTGATGTCGCATTTGTTACTCATTTGAAAGTTACTTTCTTATTCTCTGCATGAATGTTTGCTTTACTGTACATATTTTGAAATACCCTCTTTTTAAGCGAAGAGAACTAGCAGTTTCCTTAATGCAAAATTGTTAATAAAAAAAATGATTTTTACGTCGATCTGCGTTTGACTCGTTTGTAACTACAGTACTTAAAGAAAAACAAACTGCACTGTGGATATTTTTAGAAACTGCTGACATGCTAGCTGGTACTTTTTAGCAACAATCATATTTTTATAGGGTTTTAATGCAACTTTTGCGTTTACGATATAATGCAATTATTGTTTCATCACAAAGTAGGTGCAAAATACGCTGAAGCACTTGTTTGTTCGCGATGAATCATGCAATACTCCAACTTGTCTTCTGCGTTTATCGTATTTTCTGATCTGGTTTCTGCCTCCTTGTTTCAGCCTACACATTGTCCGTTTTGCAAAGCAACTTACAGCCTTCTGTGAATTAAATTCAACTGTTCTCAGCTTGTTTCACTGGCAAGCTGTCTCGACGTTGTAGAACAAGACATATTATTCGCATCGTCGATCCCTTTTATTGCGAACCAATCAATCACCGCTGTGCCCCCCTGCTGATAACTAACGAGAACAATGGCGGAATGTAGGTCGTGGCAAATGGCAAGGCGAGAAAAACCTTCAGTGCTAATCTCCGACTGTCGAAATTGTCTCACGTCCATGGCGTGGAATGGTCACCTAAGAATTGTTTTCCAGTTAACGAACCTCGTTTTATCGTCCGCCAGAGGAGCGAGTAGTGAAGACAGAATCCGAAAGTTGCGCTTTTTATAGCTCTTTGGCGCAACGTCTACCTGCACAGTGTTGCTCTCACTCATGTAATGACCACTGCAAAGTGCGGGAGTTGTCAAAAGCTCCACACAAATACCCGTTGCGATGTTGTCCGAGGTGGCAATGGCACTTTTATGATTTGCATCTTAGTGGCAGGGTTTGTCGAAAAGTGCGAACACTGGTTGAGCCAAATTCAAAGCATTTCAGGCATAAAAAAGTAAAATATTTTAAAGTTTGCTCTGCATTGTGTTGGTCAGAAACCAGCACTTAGATCGCGTGTAGCTGAAAATTATTACGTTAAACCTCTGGCGTGACAGTGGAATGTGAAGATGCTTGTTCCATACCGCGTTTTAAACCTCCACCTTGCAAAAAAAGTCACGTTAAGACAGTTTCGTTCTATGTCGTCATTTGCCTTTCATGTACAGCATCTTTTGTCTCAATCAAATCCTTTGATGATGATGATGATGATGTATTTTGCCCGCAGACACGAAGTCCACATTACAAACACACAGTTTCTGTACAACGCTGGTTGATAAAACGTACAGAACAGAACGTTTTACAACGGCATCGGAGCCAGCTGATTGACAGGGTTACAGACACATTCTCAACACTATTATTAGATAACCCGTAACACTTGGTACAACACTACTGCTCAATTCCTAAACCGGTCAAGCCCAGGTAAAGTACGAAGGCATTGTGACGTGCACACCCTCAAACGAACAAACACTGCAATATCCGAGCATTCAGTCACAAAGTAAAATACGGTTGTAGTGTTCAAAGAATAAGGACGAATATATACAATCTGACTGCATCAAAGCACGCAACCATACGTTTTTAGACCTTCTGCATCTTTCCAGAAACAAGGACTTGTATTTTCGCATCAATGCTTCAAATGTGGGAATGTTACATTGAACCCGATGGCTACTAACACTCGCTCTTCAGGGCAGGTTGTATAGAGTTCTGCATTCAAAATTGTAAGCCACACGCAATCTCTGCATGCATAACGTTCTGAAATTACATCATAATGTGATGCATACATGGGCGTACATAAGGAACGAAAAAGTACATTTTTAACTGCATTTGAACATCGGGAAAAGGAGACTCGCAGCTTGTTTGCTGCACAATGTTGGTATCGCAATTGTCTCTGAATGTCTTTGTTATCTGAGAGCTCAGTATCCAGTATAAGTCCCAGATATTTGTAGCGGTTAACAGATTTCACGTTTTTACCAACCAGCGTCAGTAATGGAGTGACTGTGCTTTTGCACTCTTAGCCTTAAATGTCATACAAGCAGCTGAAAATAATTCCATGCGATTCTGCGTAAGCCTGACACACATCAAGTATTCGTTGCAACCCTCGTACACTTGGGCAAAAAACACACAAATATCGTCAGCAAACATCGAATGATATAATAAGACTTCACCAATATAACACCCTGCTTTAATGTTGTTTAGCTCAGTAGATAAATCATCTAAATATACAGCAAACAACTTTGAAGGTGCTTTCCCACAAGTATAATACTGAAGAAATTTTAGTAGTTGAAATGGCTTTTTTAAGTGTTTGGAGTGAAGTTCTGTTAACAAATTAGGTATCTACATTTTCCAACAAAACATAACCAATCTGTGCCAACTTGAAGCACTGCTTACGCGTTGATATGCATTTGCAGCATGCAAATGTTCAGGGTGTATTGTTTGAATGTGTGGAGCGCAACGCAAAACCTTTACTTTGTTCTTAACACTATGTGTGCGTTTCTTTGTCAGGGCGCCACATAAAACGATTTTTCTCACACGGCACTTTGTATCTAAGATATCGCTTTTGTACTTGTTTCGTCTCTGTGTGGAATGAACGGCAAAGGTCGCGCGAACCAGGTCGCCGTCTCCGTAAATCATTGTTTCGTTCGAAGGAAAATCGAAGAACTAAACGGCGACGGGGCGATCGCTACTCCGCTTCTACATCGCTCGTAGTCGCCTGCGTCAAGCGACTCCTCCCCGTCGCTTTGAGCATTGGACAAACCGGCGATTACAGGCTCCTGCAGGAGGCGAAGACCATGTTCTATCGTCGGGAAAGCGACGATGACATCCGGGAATTTATCCGAACTGGTCTTGTGGGAAACGTGCGTCAAAGGCTTTTGTTCGAAAACAGTGCGTTTCATTGAAAGCTCATTCCGCGGTTTTCCTCTCTTCAGCTTCGCATAGCATACAGATGGACCGACAACTTTGTTGATATTAAACCTTCTGACTGTTCATTTGTGTGCGGAAGGCTTTTCGTTCTTTATGTGCCGAACATTGTTTAATGTCGAAAAATGTAATCTTATACGAGCGGTTACAAATACTATTGGACTGCGTTGTGTGGAAGATTGTGGACGAGTGCATTCTACCGCATTAAAAATGTGTTTGTCTTTGCTGTTATTTCGCTTCAATGTCTTCGGTTGTTTTCAGCGAAGTGTTTAGTGCTGCCTCGTGAAAAACGTATTCATTTATGTTTCTAAAGAAAGTAACTAAAATTCATGGCGTCACAAGAATCTCCAGTCTATCCAAAAAAGAATATGTTTGCCAGAGTTGTGAAAGAGACACGATTTCATTTCACCCGGTCAGTCAATTAAGCAATAGTGCTATTCCTTATTCTGTTCCTAAGGCTTGCAGCATGCCAAACTTAATAACTATGGTTTTCAGGATGTGCATGGAACTGACGGAAACGAGGAAGCCGTGGCTGTTGATGAGAAGCATGTTGATTGGTTACTTGAGCTGTCACGTGTTCAGCACCATCTTTTCATGGTATTGTTAATTACTGTACGATGTGATCTAGTCCAGACGACCTATGTAGAAAAAGCTAATGTTCACCGTGTTTTGGTTTACAATTGCTATTTGTGACAAAGCTGCTGAGCCACACCTCAAAGTTGTTATAGGGCTCTGTTGTTAAGGTGAATTCATCAGCTTTAGCTGGCAACGTACGGCCTTAAAATCATTCCAGTTGCATTTTTCTTGTTTGCAAAAGTCTTATCCTGACAGGTGGAACATCCCTCAAAACGTCGAATTGCGGTTTGGAAGAAGCTGATGTCTAAGCAAAGAAAGCTGGCAGTGGTTTCCTGTTTCAGGATGGTTCCACTCTACAACCTTCCTGCGTAAGTTTATTTTTAACTGTAAAGTCTGCGTAACTGGTCAGAAGATTGGCGTAGACAGAAAAAAAATATAATAGTTTGGAGGAGTTCGAGTGGCGTAGATTGTTGTGAAAGTGTTGCCTTTATTTCCTAAACTACTCTATCTAATAAAAAGCCCACACATGGTTTTGAAAAAAAGAGCATTCAAGTATTCTTATATAAAACTTGATGACATACCCTTGTGAAATACCACGTGATACTATATCACGTGATGATATGCTCCAATCATATCAGACATCGCGCTTCAAACTGCTTCCTCGTCAACTACAAGGACAAGTGGCTTTCTGACGAAGAGCAGGAAAGAAGTGGTCTTGTCGAAATCATTGCGGTAGTTGCTATGCACAAGTTATTCTTGCTGTTACTTTCGTTGTTGCTGCTGTTGTCAGTGATTTGTTTGCATTTTGTGTCGCATGTCTGTCGTAAATATTGACCAACAAAATACCATGCTGTGGGACGTGGGAAGTTCGAGTGAAGTTTGAACTTTTTCAGGTCTTATAGAATGTTTTTACTTGCGACATTAGAACTTGTGTTCGATGCTGTGAACGTTAGTTGCAGCAGTAATAGGCTAGTGTCTACTTCAACCTTGCAGCAGAAAGTACTTTTTCGTACTTCACTCGCCGAACAGTGAAAATATCTTCTGAAATCGTTTTCATGTTTTCAATGGAGTTGGATTCCCTGCACCAGCACAACAGATGCGATCGTTAAAGTGCAATTTTATATTGACAATATCTTGACAATACCAGCAACACTTTGAAAGGCAACTTTGATTGACAGGCATAAAGTGACGTCGATCTTCTGCGAATCGTACGCTGACCACTGGGTGGCGC
>Ga0210059_1016599_pt1 | contig 10600 bp, 9 predicted proteins | sample Ectturendosymbi2_FD_188042 | JGI IMG/M metagenome (GOLD analysis project Ga0210059, IMG submission 188042) | Ecteinascidia turbinata endosymbiont from Florida, USA - Sample 2 (SPAdes) (version 2) | ecosystem: Host-associated > Tunicates > Ascidians > Unclassified | place: Key West, Florida... | reverse complement strand
ATTACCAATCCTCCTACCCCACACATCCGTCAAAGCCTTCCCCGCCCTGGTAAGGCCACCAGTCCCCGACAATTTCATGAATCCGCCATCGGTCAACATCTTCTTGACAACGCCGAATGTGCCTTGCATTACAATAAGGACAAATTTTCTGTCCTCGCTCGAGCTCGCACTTCATTTCATCTCTCTGCCCTGGAAGCGACTTTCATCAAATCTCTTAATCCTCTTCTCTGCAAACAAAAAGAATTCGTTTACTCTTTGAAGATTTCCTAAACCTCTTGAACTCTCCATTGGTTGACCGGTCCAACGTTTCGACGAGGTCCAAATTACATCTTCAACCAATGAGAACTCGCCTTTCTTATCTCCTAAACCCTTTCTTATTGGCCACTGCTGTAACCAATGAGATCTCTTCTTTTCTGTATATAAACCAGTTCGGTAGTATCTCCACTTCATTCTGACGATATCCCCTGAAGAGTGTCAGACGAAAAGCTTTGGGATGAATCTCCAACTGTGTTATTACTAAATATTATCTTTATACTGACTTTATCACTGTACTAAAAGTTATCACAATGAGTTTCTCGAGTTACAATCGGAACAATTTGAGTTGGAGGCCTTTACGCTGGAGTCTGACAGGTTTTTAGGGGTTTCAAGTGTTAAAAGAGTGACCTGATATTGTCTTTATTCAAGCATGCGTGGGAAGAAACATGCCTCACTTGCAAATGCAACGGTTTACGCTAGATGTCATGCCCCATAACTAGGACGCTTGATTTCAAGAAATTCTTAACACTATGTAAATATGCCCAAATCTGTGAGTTGTAGTCTCACATTGAACTTCAACAAAAATCAGCGAAATAGAACTGACCTGGAAGCATTACGATCCAAATATTTGAAGCGCTCATGTTTCACATGTTTATGTAAGAGGAAATTAAGCCATTGCGCGATTTCTGGAGGTCTCAGCAGTGCGGGAATAACACTTTTATATAACCAATTACAAGACAACATCATTTTAAATTGTGAGAAATTTACCAACCTTGAAATTAGCACTTTCCTACTCTTAAAAATTGCTAACTTTAAAACTACATGTATGTGCAATCTGTTTCTGCAACTGATAAACCTTTTTTATGAAAACTAATTGATGCTTGCGAAGCCAGAACATTTGCAGTTGAAAGACAATTACGTTTAGCTATATCCAACATTGCAACAACCCTCATGATTGAATTATGGAACCCCTCGAATGTAACAAACCAATATGTTTGTTTTTTCTTCATACTCCAATGCGTTGCTTTCACTTCAGCGCGCATTATTTACATAAATCAACCGAGGAAGACTTACCTAGATAATTATCATCCAGTGACATTTACGCATTGTTACACTACACCCAATACGATATGTACGCGACACAAAAGAACAGATCCATGCAATGAAGACAACGTGTTTCGTTTCGCGCTGCATACTAACACTTCCACATGCAAGCAACTACGAACACCAATGTATACAGCCACGTGACAGGCCTGTAGTACATCGTCTTACAGAAGAACGTCGCTAAAATCGAGGTCAATTTGTAATGGACCATACAGCCGCTTTCCCAGGATACTTCCATAAAAATTCCACAAAACATCATCTACAAACTTTGTAAAACATAACCTGTGGTTTAACAGGACAGCAATCGGCAATTTTTGCAAGGTGTTGGGAATACGGTCTTGATAAGTCAGTTTTCTACTTTTTCTGTACATAAATGCACTTCTGTTTGGTAAATTCTGATTACGTTACAAACATTTTTTTCAGCCATGAGCATCATTACACACACTGAAAGATCCACATCGCTTGTAACAGGACAAAAGTACTGAAAGTGTAGCCACAGTGGCAGCAATAATAAAAAAAGTCATCAACTCAACGGTTTAATTTCAAATAGCGATTGGAAATATTCGACTGCAGTATTGGCGTCAAAACTGGCCAACTGCGACCGACTGCATTATCCACTTAACCTTGTCTTGAAAAATAGGGCTATTTCACAAACGTTCCCGAGTGATTTCGTGCCTCCGCGTTTCCACCCAGAAACAATTATATAATAGTCACTGTTGCCGAGCAAAACTACCGAATTCAAGAACAAATAAAACTACGAAAAACAAATAACTTATATTGCAACAGAAAAATATGGCAACAATCGCAAAATCACCTACATACCGCCAATCCTTCATATGGTTTTTGGAAGTTTTGACAGACGTATCTTTCACCATGACCACCAACAGTAAATCCAATGATGACCAACAGCATGAACAAAAAAGCAAATATAAAAGAAAAACCCACTCCCCTGAAAAAAATACAGCAAGTTGTCAGGAAGGAACAAAAAACAATTCATTTTTCTTCAAGTATTCCAGAACGCAAACAACTCTGAATGTAGAGGTTCTCTTGGACTGAAAAGGGGGCTCTCCCCACTCATGTTGCCCAACATCTTCTCAAGTCGGTATGTACACCTTGACCAACGCCATTCTCGCAGTGCAGAGGGGACATTGCTTTGCTGTGGTTATAACGCCTGCCTTCTGCAGCTGCACACCGGTTCGATCCAGGAGGTGCCTTGGCACTTGGCAGTGAAAATTGTCAAGAAGTCAGGATGACAGTTTGTGAGCTGTGTAGAAGGCTGAACCGTTTTCTAGAGATCGACCGATATGGCTTTTTTGCGATCCGATAGCCGATACTGATATTTCCAATTTTTTTTAAATCTTGTTTTCTGCTTCATTATCAAAATTATTTTGTATTCTATGCCTTAATTTTTTTCAAAATCTTCAAAAATCAGGATTAATGAGTTAAATTTTTTAAATTGTAGCAATTTCAATATTTTGCTATGATTTTTAATAAACCTGATTAATGATGATGCTTTTGTTTCGGCTGCGGCGGCCGACGCGTGCTCCATGCTTCATCTAGTCTGCTTGTTTATGAAAACGTACCTATTAGCGTTGCTGCAAGATAACTGTCTTGACTTGCTTTGTTGTGCTTTCTTGAGAAAGTTGTGACGATGCATAAGGAATATAACAGTGCTTTGCCAACACCTACTGAGGCCGATAAAATCGGCCGCTTTGGCCGACACCGATATATCGGCAAAACCCAAATATCGGTTATCTCTACTGTTTTCATTGCAAGCGATGACAACAGCAGTATTTCAGGCTGCAGCACCGAAGAGTATTAAAAAAATCTGATGTAGTAGGGGAATGCAGCCTGGACTGTTGGAAATACACTTTAAGAACATGACTTATGTGACTTAAATCAAAAATGTTTTTACATAGATAATTACTGTTTTGGGTTTATTTGGCCCCTAGTATACCCTCTAACCAACTTAATTGCATGCGTGGCATTGTAAATAGTTTGCCCGCATGCATTTTAATCGCTACTATGAAATTCCAACGGTGGCACCTGGTCAATTGGGGGGCTTATACCAGAAGAAAAAAGCGAATAGTGGATTTGCTGAGCCAATGAACATCGCATTGTATGTCTCCATAGCGACGAAGCATAGCTCGTAATTTTACCAGACTTGGCAACCGCGTATCTGTTTAACCAGAAAACAGTTTTCAACAAAAACTGAATGGAAAGAAAGTGCGAATACTAAATACGCCACATAAAATTTCATCCAAGAATCGGCAGATGCCTTTGCACAAGCGCCATAGAAGCTAGATGTACTGCAATCATCTGTATGAAATATGTGGTGAAACAATGTACAAAATATATTTTTTACTAATGAACTGCGCGCAAAATCAACATAACCGAGACTCAAGTACTGACTACGCTTGAGCACAGCTACTAATTAATTAGGAAAAGAACAGACCCAATACATCACGGGCTTCCTGCAACTACAACGTTCTTTAATACATGTCAGGAGCGCATGTCCTGTAAACCCAATCTGACTATATCAATCACATGAGCCCGCCCACTAACATGTCAAGAGCGGGGTCAGGAGCGTGAAGAAACTGTGACACGGTTGAGGGTTGAACTAAGCGCAGATGCGCTCGTGAAAATGTCCTTATACCTCACGCGTAGAAACGAGATCCTTTGCTAAGGATGTTGTGTGTTGGACCAAACGGTATGATTTCCAATTTCCTCATTCACAACGGTCTGATTACCCGACTTCCCCGATACAGAGGCTAGTAGCCGAGCACACAAAATACCCCTGGCGAACATGAGACATTGGAGGGAAGTTCATTCTCCTTTTGACGCGAGGAGCGACGGGCGAACTGTGTCGAGTGCATGGAAACGAATGCGCAAATTCGGTCAAAGTTGGCGGGAAATTATGTGAATACAGTATACGAAACCCACTTACAACTCAGCAAAAACGAACTCACTCGTGTTTTCGCTATTCTGAAGCCAAGTTGCTCTCAAGAAACTGGTGAAGGTAATTACACTTTCATGCAAGGCTAAAAGTAGCCATGGCCAAGTGGCATATTGGAGAACCCGGTCAGACAGCATTTGCTTTCTAGTCAGATGATGCTACAACCAATTGACACTGCGGTTTGTTTCGTGACAATTGTGCAATCTTTGTAGTATTGTCCCTTTTTCGTCCGCTAATGCATTCCATAAATTCCGCGAGCAAATTGGTCTAACAAACCTAAAATATGAGCAGAGTAAGGCCTCTTACGCATGTTTCGCGTCGCTGGGGGCGTCATCAATATAAATGTCCAAGTTCCAGCGCTTTGTTATTCTAAAGCAGAACCGAAGCTCTGATACAGCACAACGCAGTGTTTTCAACCGGAATTCCGCCGAAGCAGACCGAAATCACCTGGGACTAAATTCGCAACGACAGTTCTATGCGTTTGTAGCAATAGACACTTGGATCATTGCATTGGGTTCCATGAGCAACGCAAACATTTGCGGAAGGTTCCGCTGCAGCAAAAAGGTTGAAAAGCACTGGCATAACGATTCCTAAGTTATGTATCTGCATTTCCAAAAGCTTTCGCAACTGCCTCTCTGATCGGAAACAATCACAATACACTTGCTGTCACATATACCGTCACAAAACACTTGCTGTCACAAATACCGTCGCAATGTCGTCATCACTAAACTGTGTTGTATTCGAATGGCACAATGTCGTAAGTGGTAGGAAATTACCATTCAATACGACAGCAGTGGCAGCAACAAACACAGATGTGATAGATTCGTGATATAGCCTCGCTGTCAACTCCTGGCGCGTGCACGACATGGCGGCTCCCACAGCCGCACACGCAAAATACTTACATCATGATCAGAATGCCCCCACAGTTGGAAACGGATCCTCGATCAGATGGTGCTCGTTCCGTGTAGCTGCCACAGCCCATCAACATTCCAATGAAGTAACAAACGCAAACCAGCAATATTATCACTGCAAGCACCACTCCAGCTGCGTATCTTCAATAAATAAACAGCAATTTATACATTAAGTGACAGGATGTTCTTACAAACTACTTAAATGCACCGTTATTTGAACTCATTGTTTGATCAAAAAAATGCGTAGAAGGCCTGCGATAACTTACAATGCACTCTTGCTGCAACCCACCTGTAGATATCGTATTTGTCATACGAGGTAAAAAAAGCTTTTACAGACTTGTTGATACCATCGATTGAATCTTTGAAACCGGTAACAGCATCAAGAGGCAATTTAGATTTAGCCCCTTCCAGGGTTGAATTGGCTTCTTTCAAAGCTTTAAGCAATTCTGGAGAAAAACGTCGCAAGTGTTTTGTTACGTAATAAACCAGACGAAACAGGTCCGGTCCATATCATTACAAAAGAGCAAGGTCGCAATTGTTTTCTCACACAGTGCAAACACACAGCATGCACAGATTAACTTTGCCAATGCGGCATGTTATGAAAACTCCGTAAGTATTTGCAGGTTTAACCAAGACAAAAGCACAATAATTGGTAAAGGGTAAGGAATGAAGCTTTGCTCAATAGTTCAACAGTTCAAACATTTCACAAAGTCTTTTGTTCTGCTGAAAATGTTGTTTTTTCAACGAAAACCAAGCCGGGGGATACTTTGAATCAAATAAGAATACAGGGTTCACATGAACTTTTCAAAATTTTTGAAAACGTTTGGCCGCTTTTCTGTTTTTGCCAGAAATTGACGGCTTTTTCATTCCATCTCTGAGCTAGTGGTCGGCAAACTTTGGCCTTCGGCCAATTGTGGGTCGTTCAGCACTTTTCAGTGGGCCACGTGGGTATACGCGAGTTGCAATACTGCGCCGGTTGCCTGGGCTAAAACTTACAGTAGGCTACTGTAACTATGGAACATTGATTGTTTGACGTTAACTTAACGGTTTGCAAGATTAATAAAGCATGGTTATGTAACAGAAAACTAAATACAGCGTTAAGTTTGAAATTGAGCCTTCAGAGAAGCGTGGACCCTAATTACACCTGAAAGAGTAGTTCGGGCCATCATAGTGAAAGTTTTCCGATCACTGCTTTAGAGGACTCCAAGCAACCTTTCCAGACAAAACAAGGCGATGTTGTGCTTTGGGAGGGGTCTTTATCCTAGTGGAGCGGCTCTGCCAAAACCAATCTTTCAACAAGCAACAAAGAAACAGTCAACAAGTCACCTGCTCGAGTTGGACATTTGCGAATCATAAATATCAACCCTCTGGAAGTAAATACAATTATTTAATATTGTTAAACAGCTCTAAGTGACCGGTGACTAGTCTTGGCTCGTCACTATTGTTTCAAACCTGGGTATTTCCGAACCCGATTCCCGGGTTTCAAAATCGGCCAAACCAGAATTTTTGGAAAAATCTGGAAAACTCGTTGCATTCAAAAATATCAAACGATTGGAGGAAGCTGTATACTGTTCACATCATTCATTCACTGTTTCATCAATATTGTTATACTGCATCGAAATAGCGTGTTTCCGAAAACCAATTTTAAGCCACCCTTTGATTTTCGTGCGTTAGTACAAAAGGGATCAGTGAGATAGTGTGCCTAGCATTGAAAACTTAATCCAACTTGTGCTATTTCCTTGTCTTGGTAAGCTAACCTTTTGTTGAACTAAATTTGAGATTTTTGTTCTAAAACTTGTGTGTAACTTGGTGTGCGTTTATGTTACTTTGCAAGCTTTAGCTTGATTTGAACAGTTGGCTGTCATGTAAACGTGATGGTCCTGTGTGAAGCGTTGGAACTTTCGCAAGGCTGATTGGAAGCGCTTTTGCTTTCTTACAGATAAATCCATCGAGACATTGCCACCTCCAGACACAACAAACATTGAGAAGGCATACTTAAGACTTTTGCGAGAGCCTGCTATCTGCGGCTAAACAATGTATCCCACGTGGCTGTCGCAAGAACTATGTGCAATGTTGGGGCAATGAGTGCGAGACCCTTCATCGCTCCTTCCTCCGGAGACTGAGTCTGACAGATCCGCTTCGCTCCTACTTTATTGGCCCGAACAGAAAAGCAAGAGCGATATGAAGAAGCTGCCAATTCCATTGACTTCTCGCATCAATAAACTTACTGGCAGGCTTGGACCCTCCTCTCCGCTGTGCCCCATCTCAGCAAACTCCGTCGCCTCAAAACTTGTGAAGAACGGGGCACACAAGAGCGGGGGCCGCGAGCCCGCCACCAGGCTCAGCAATAAGGAGCTGTTCGACCTATGGAAGATCCTACGCTGAGGGATACAGGATTTCTGGCCTTTCAGGCCAGAGAAGCTTGCTGCTACCCTCATACGCCTGAAGCCAGGGAAGTCTTCTGGTCTGAACTCTACCTTCCCGGAGTTTATACTCCACGCCAGGACGGCTCTCAAATCTTGGTTTTGCAGTTTTCTCACTTCTGCATGCGCCAACTCAAAATTCCAATGGTCTGGAGAAGAACACTAATAGCTGTTATCCCTACGCCGGAAAAACCATGGGGGACCCTAGAGCTATCGGCCTATATCCCTGTTGTGTGTCGCCTTTAAGATCTTTGAGAGACTCATCTACGCTCGTGTTGGACCAATCTTTGATCCATTTCTCCCTCAGGAGCAGGCGCGCTTTCAACACGGGAGGTAGACCGTAGATCACGTCACCTGTTGACAAAGAACATCGTGGATAGCTTTTCAGCTAGGAAAGGCGGAGTTGTGCTTGTCGATCTCACAGCAGCCTATGATACTGTATAGCGACCAGGACCGATCCCGGCGTCCCACAGGGATCGGTCCTGACACCCCTTCTCTTCAAAATCTACATCTATGACCTGCCAACCACCGTCTCCAGAAAGCATGGCAACCTTCCAATCCTCTCAGTCATCCTACCTGCTGAACTTTGTCGTAAAGGCGCCACACTATCTCTTGCTCGCCGTGCCATAGAACCTGGAGACCTGCGCCTCTCAGCGCTCACCTGTCCACCGAGTTCGAATGCACGGCGTCTTAAATCGAGTACCCATTTGTACCCGCCGCACAACAACTCATCAGTTTATCTGAAAACAACAATGTGCGGCGGTCTGGGCGGATCACCGATGGAACGCGGAGTGGTTGGACAACCCTGCAAGACTCCGCACTTTCATTCTAGACACAAGCAACCGCCTCCTGGAATTACCCTTCCAGGAACAGGATGGGTCCGGCTTAAATGCCTCCGCACCTAAGTCGAAGCTTACGCTCCTGCCTGCACAAATGGGGTATGGCATGCTCTGCGACCTGTGAGTGTTGTCCTCCAATGTCCAATCCATCGATCTATCCACGGACTGCACGGCTTGACGGTTCTCTACGATGAGACGATTGAATGACTGCTCAAACCTGCCCCGAGATCTATAGTGCGGCCAAACAGTGGACAGTAACATCTCGCTCAAACGACAACGAAAAAGTTACGCTTACAATGCTTAGTAGCCCATAAGCGCTGTATTGACCGGCTGGCGATTGAGTTTGAAGACCGTATGCTCATTTCGCCGTTTCTTTGTCTAATGTTTCGCGCTTATATCGGTCTTGAAGCGGATTGCTGACTGGTGAATAATGTAATTCCCGAGTTATACTGAGTTCATTATTGTTAAAAATCCGAAACACCTCATCTTTTCTCTAAGGTACCCGAAATCCGAGCTTTGAATTTCTTTCTCTAATTGGAATGATAACTAGTCTCCACACAGATGAAGAGTTTGAATCCATAAGCAAATTTCAATGGGAAATCTATTTCACGTAAAATTACGCATTGTCAGTCCTACAGCCTCATCCAAAAAAAGATGAATGCAGAGCCCATTTGGCTGATTTATCGAAAGTTTACAGCAAACTCAAAGCTTTCAATATCTGGAATCACTATTCGACATATTTAAACGTTCGAATGATCTGAAATTGAACTACAGGTAAATGCACAGGTTGTAAGTACGGTTAAAATCGGTGACGGATCGAACTTACGATCAGTAACATCTGCGCTTCCATCAGTCACAGATTGAGGTATCTTATGTATTTCATCAATTACTCTTTTGACCTCCGCATCAATATCATGGTTATCCAAGGTATTGTTGATGTTCGTCAGTTGTGAGTTCACATTCTGAAGCTAACAAAAAGCAACACATGCTGCAGTGAGCGGACATCATGTAAAATTACATACTTATGCAGCCCAAGGTTTTAGTGTAAATTTGCGTTTGCACATTTAACTGAGGGTCAAAATCAAATGTTTACCAAATATACACAAGTTCAATTGTTCAGTTTTTGCTGGGTTACGAGAATATTGTCACCAGTTCTTAGACTAGCTCAACCAACACATTCAACTCAGCACAAACCTGCGTCAAAGGTACTGTACTTATTTTTCTGAGTTGACCAACAACACAAAATCAACGATCACCAGTTCACGTCAAAAACTTCATTCGCTGAAAATCGCAGAGCCGCGGATAACAAATCCATGCGCGTAATTTATGCGTGTGTCAATCAAGTATATTTCGAAAAATGTCCAGCGGGTACCACTCTACGAGGTATGGACTTGTTTGCTTGTGGGCCTCCCGAGTGGCCAGGATTGTTTTTGGTCTGCTCTACAGCCATCACTGACTGTAACGCATTGCTTTACAACCTTCCTCTAGCACTGACATTTACATATTGTTAAGTTCGAGGCGATCGATAGGCTTGGCTGCATACACTATTAGGTACTAACAGTACAGTGCTAGCTAACTCCAAAACAACATATGAAATGTTGCAGACTTTGCAAAGATTATTGTCGAAGTTACTGATTTTTTAAATCTATTCAAGTCTTGATGAGTCATTTCTGGTTTTAATGCTAATGTTAGAATTAATAGAAAATAAAAACGAGTGGTGCTAAAACAGACAATACAGTTTTTTTGTGTCACAGATTGGCTTGCTCAGTAGAATGCAATTCAACTTTAATCATAAAACGGTACACAGGACTCGCTACTGTGTCCAAATTGGTAAATTAGCAGTGGGCATGGCAAGGCTCAGTGGTAATAACGTGTGCGAACATACAACCCTCATGAGAAGATTGTATGTTCGATCCATGGTCATTGAGTGAATTGCTGTAGCGCTCCTTGGGCAAAAGGGTTCACCTCAGCTGCCTCAGGAAAAAAAAAAATTCAGGATTCGGCCTGCCACCAATCACGGTCACCAAAATTAACAAAAAAATTAGTAGTTGGGCGCAAGTCTGCAACTTCATCACAACTGCAGTCAGAATATAATGTTTACAAAACAACCAT
>Ga0210059_1016598_pt1 | contig 10601 bp, 14 predicted proteins | sample Ectturendosymbi2_FD_188042 | JGI IMG/M metagenome (GOLD analysis project Ga0210059, IMG submission 188042) | Ecteinascidia turbinata endosymbiont from Florida, USA - Sample 2 (SPAdes) (version 2) | ecosystem: Host-associated > Tunicates > Ascidians > Unclassified | place: Key West, Florida... | reverse complement strand
AAAACGAAGAACTTTGCTGGAGTTGCTCCATTCTTATTGTGCGAAGAATTTAGCTTCGGTTTCGACAAATTTGAACTGGGGTTAAATTTCATGCACGTAATCTGCAGATCTGGTTATAGCATGCAGCACTGAAAATATTTTGTAATAACATGAATGTAATGTACTCAATGCAATATGCTCACATAAACAAAATGCTGGGATTTACACGCTACATCGAAGCTCAACAGCTATTGTCACGGATACGTGTCCATAGGACATTTCAGAAAAGCCGCTCAAGCATTGCGCGCCACCTCAAAATTATCAGGCGTCTCGTCACCCTGGAAATGTAACAAAAGCTGAAAGGTTCGTTGGTTTCTGTGAAAAGAAGAAAAGCAATCGGAACATTCAAGTCTTTAGAAAACTGCATGGGCGCTGTACCCTCGTTGGGACATGGTTCCCTCCGTCGGGGGCGGGGGGAAGGTTGGTGCGCACTACATTTCAACATGACCAGCAATGGAGAAAAGAACTTACTACGTTCGCTCCGCGAAGGGCAGTGACAAGTCGTTTGCACATGGGCAGAAGAAGAGCGCTGCAATTCAAGTTGATGCAAGCCGCGCTTGCACGACTGATGCATAACCCGTACTAAAAATAAAAGCAATTCAGTTAAAATTTCACCGTTGTTTGCAGAATGTCGTCACCTGTCGTTCACGGTTTAAAAGTTTGCGTGTCCTGTACCCGCAGGGCAGTATTTCCGAACGAGGGATCTGGGAAGGAAAGCAGGCAGTCTGCGATTTACAGCCTGCTCTTACATGATACCCAACTCAACAACATTTTGTCATTGGGTAAAACGACGCTTGCACTTCTGCGACAATTTCAGTTCGCTGGATTCCAAATACAAAATCAGAATGCCTAATCACGTCAGGTTTTGAAAATATTTATTTTTCTTAAGCTATAAACAATCTGTGGCTTGAGGGGCCACCGGTAGCTAAAGGTTGGGAACCACTGCTAGGGCATCCTTCCCGTGCTTGTGCGTCACAAACGCTTTGCGCCACGCGCTCGCAGCGTGAGCACCAAACTTGGTTGAGCTGTTGCCGCATGTTAACGCCATTGTTTGTCAATCGTGTGTACACGTTGAGTCAAAATTATAAAAAATAAAACGCCTTTATATCAAATATCACCTGAACGAAATTGCTGATTCGATCAGTCGGGTGGCCGGTCCTTGCATAAGTTAAAAAATGTTCGCTCTCAGACTGGCGATCCGCTGGTCGGAAGGCCAGTTGTTCCGGGCACCCCCACATTGAATTTTAATATTACTAGCTTGAGCTTTGCAATTTTTATGCAGTTGGATATTTCCTGCTGAAGGTTCTCGAAACTTAAACATTTGCTGAATTTTCACGTAGTTTGGTAACGGGGAGTGGACTGCAATGATGACTTTTTGAGTCATTTCCTGCAAACTGAAAGGAGGTTTGGCAAATATTTTAAGGTTCTGTTTCCCTCTCCTTACTTCTTTTAACTGTTTTACTGCAACAGTTCGAATCGTGTTCATAAATGTGGCCCTGCCGTTTGTTGTTTGGCCCCTCAACAATGAAAACTCGGGAAGACCCCAGCCTCAAAGCGTGAAATATGACTTCAGCCCTCAATCATTTTCACTGAAAATCTGCAGCAGATTTATAGAAGTGGAAAATAAACCAACAAATTTTGGTGGGCCTTCGGCTGAGTCTGACTGACGCTTGTAGCGTGACCACTAAAACCTTATTTTTTACGAAAACAAGGCGATGAAGGCGTTCACCTGTATTGCATTCAACCAACAACCTGATATTAATATTGCATATTGGGCTTAAATGTCAATAAATTTCGTGTTAAATTATCTACATACTGTCAAATTTTATTAAATTTTTTTTGCAATGAAGAGCGGTGGTTTCAATGATTGAAATCATCTTAAAAACGTTTCAAACTTGCTATGGACACAGATGTTGCTGCATCTTTAATCACAAACAAGCTCTCATATAAAGGTTACCCCGAGCATTTGGTGCAAGTAATAAAACTGAGGACCGGTGTAATAGAACATGAATGTGAAATAGAAGAGCAGACCGTTGACCACCAGCCATAGAACCTGGGAAAGATAAAAAAGAAAGTAATAATTTCAATGCTGCCCTATGTATTTAAATGTTATATACAAGAAGCTAATTTTTTCAGGAATGACAAGTTTCACAACGGTTGCTGCCAGTGGAAAAAGACAGGAGAAAACAACTACGATCACTTTTACTCTTCTAAGTATGTAAAAGTTTTGGAATTCCTGTTTTTGGTACGTTTACATTGTTGACTTAATAGAAATAATGGCCAATTATTGGCAATATCTTCATTTTTGTCTTTTAAATGTTCTGCATGCACTCGCATGAAAATATGAGTCAGCGTGCTGACTGGCTTTGCCTGCATGCTCTCACTAGTCTCATGATGGTTTCCACGGTAGGGCAATCAGGACAAGGTTGTCGCAATTACAAGAAAGACAATAATTTGCACGTAATCAAAATTTTCTGAATGTCCAAATAGTTCGACAGCAATGCCTTTGAGCAACACGGAGGAGCAGGTTGCGGCCTGAGAACAAGACCTCCGTTTTCAGGTTTGTGTCAAGTGTCAATAGATGGCGGGTAGATGACCTCGCGCAGACAGAATTGACTCTCGTTTGTCAGCGAGCCTACTTCATCGTCGATAATTGCCCAAGAGTTTATTTAGCTGGCAATCCGCTTTTCAACGAGTATTGGCGATCACGCGGTGGCTGACGGCCATTGTCTGGCCTTGGCGATGGATGCTTTGTCTTACACAGCGTGTCACAATTGATAACGCGCACGTGACCTGATGAACCTTCCCAGACGGCGAGATCGAACAGAATTTCACACGCGATTCTTTTTCGCGTGAAATCGCAATCAACCGAAAACTAAAGCAGCATGCAAACAACAACGACACTTTCGAATTTCTCCTCCCACTCCAAACACTGTCGCGTTGTATCACACAATGCGCACAAAACGATTTATCTAAAAGATACGGTTTCGATAGGTCAAGTGCATTCTGTCAGGCGTGTCAGACAACAAGCCTCACTTGGGTCCACGGACAGACTAGCAAGCGAGGCATTCTTGCGCGCGTGTCGAACTGTCATTTGCACGCGAAAGCAGCTGTGAGCCAACCATTAAGGCATCGTGCTATTCGCTTCTCGTCGTCGTAGCATATCATTACTGCTACGATTTCATGCAACGTTTACAAACGGGTGACACAAATTGAGAAAAATCGTAATCGATTTCGCGGTTTTCTTCGTCGTGTTGCGCTTCCTGCGATTTTCGCCCCGCGGCCCCTACACTACTTCAATCGCAAATTCATTGAGTGCTGCGCGGGAATCTGAAAATTTTAGTTGGTTTTTGAAGGCGCAAATAGCGTAAGCGTGCACGAAAATTGTCAGTGCCTGAACAGAAGAGGACAGGAGTTAAACTTTGCGACTTCGATGCCCTCACCAATGTCTACACTGGCACCAAACGTAACAAATATGCATGCCAGTTCTATTTGAATAAGATTTTTGGACTGAGGATGCGTAGTGTTACGTGAAATCGATTTCCTATTTAAAAATGTTTGCTGATGGATTCACACCCGCCCCCTTGAAGTATGCATTCTTTCGTGATGAGTGTATGAACATCACGTCATCAAGTCCTCAAAGCAATTCGGACTTACAAATCAAACTGCTACCGACACAAAGCACTAAAGATATCGATGGATTTTAATGCGATGGTGATTTGTGTCAAACAAAATCAAGAAAGTCCACTATTCTTCCTGTTTGAACTGGTCAAAGCAGCTTAGAAGTACCACACGTTCAAAATTGTACTGCATACGTGTTGCCAAAGGTAGTTTACCAACTTCTTGAGGTGCACCGAAAACAGCCAAGAGAGTTTTACTTAACAAGTTCAACAAACCTCTAACTGCGAAAATGGGCTCGGACGAGGAAGAGGTTATATTTCACCTTAAATTTTGCGAAAAAGATGTTCGATTCGACATTATATAACACCCACAAAACCGATAAATGGAAAATGCGCCAAAAAACTGTTTTTGAGTTACGTTTTGCCAAAACCAGGTACCGTATTTTAGTCCACGCGCGTTAAACGCGATATGCTCTTCAAACTATAACCAAACTTCCCGTTGGAGACAAATAGAAGAAAGACTGGCGGACTGTACCGAAGCACCCAGTCAAATGTTAGCCAGGAACAAATCAAATCTGAACACATTTCGACGTCTTGCTATTGGTGGTTCGCTGAGTGGTGGGCAACCAGGCGCCAAGTCACGCGCTAAAAGCGTTTCGTGTTTTCGTCGTCGTTTTACATCGATAAGTGACTATTTGTGCTTCTGATCGGCTCATCGCACGACGCCAGCCTGATTCTTTCGCAGACGTCGACCTACTTTAAAACGCGACAATTTACCAAAGGAAAGGCATTCATTCTTGCTAGCGACTTAACGCTATCAGCAATCTGAAAAAAAGGTGTCGGCAATCTGAAAAAAAGGCGTTGCAAAGTGAAGAAAAAGTCCTAAAGCTTTGTAATGCAAAGGGTAACTTTTGTAAGGCGAATACGGGAGCCACACCGGTGGCCCTGTTCTGCAGCACGGCAAACACCCTGCATTTACTATTTGCAGCACTGTTTCAATGCAAACAACATAAGGCGTCAGAGCCGTAGGAAAGTGGCAGCTGGCGTTGCGCAGTAAGGGTCTATATAAAGTTCCACAAAGGGTTTGCGGAAACAAGTGCCGCGACGAAAAAATTTCATCATAAAGAAGAGAGCAGTTTTGTCGAGCAAATCCAACGCAACACAAGCGGGCCGGTTCTCCTGCCTGCCTCATGTAACATTTCTTCATTTGCGCTACTGACCTATTCCTTGTGCATATTCAAGGCGGTGTGACAGTGGTGAAGTGAAATTAGTGATTGTTGAAAGGCACCGTGGAGCCAGGAAAACGCACATTTTGCTCCAGACTAAATCGTTCGACTCTGTAGGTAAATCGATTTTATCACACCAAAATAACAGGCGTTCCTTACCGAGAGCGAAAGCTTCAATCCCTCGTTGATCACGTATATTTGCAAATTAGGCGCCATGCCAAACGTTTCGATTATTGTTTCAAGAAAGGATCTCTTAGACGATCTGTCGTTACCAGCCCAAAATCACCGCTGTTGCGCATTGGCGAGACAAGCCATTGCACTATTTACGAACATATCTGTCGAAAGGTAAATCCAGTTTAATGCTATCAAACTACTCAATGTTCAGCAAAGGATATACAGTAGTAGCTTTCTTGGCAACTGATTACAGAGCCCTCAACAGACCAAGAGTAGCAGAGAGGATCGAAATGAACAACGTTTGTGGTTTGTTTAAATAATAACGTCCAAAAATAAGGTTGACTACTCTTTCTTTTCTAAAACTTGCTGCAACGCTTCGTTTTTTATCTTGAATTTCATTTTTTCTTTATATAGAACTTCAAACGCGCAAAAATACATCTAATTCATTTGTTGTACTTGAATAATGCATTTTTACAAACCAATTTCATGGTCTCCCGTATCACGAAATCCACTGAATTGCGACTCCATAAATTTCTGTTCAGTGCTTTACAATGATTTGAGAGATCACAACAAGCGTTTTCCAAGATAATATTTAAGGAAGTATGTCGAGAACACCAGCGTGGTTAAGACTGGGTAAAGGAGCAGTAGCGTCACGAGTGTTTGCAGAGACAGAGACAAAATGTGTCCCATTTCCTCGTGGCGCCACTGTTCAAAAGGAGGGAACATTTGATAAAACAGTTTCTTAAAAGTCATTTTGCGAAATGCTAAATACGAACATCAACTCATAAAAATGGAGTGTGAAGAAGTCATGACTCCATGACCCCAGAATACGCTGATGCGTGAAAGATAAGCTGCAGCTGAAAACTGAAGAAATTGATTGTGAAATTACAAAATTGTCTAAACGTTTGCCAAACAAGACTATGCTGTTTCTGTTCTGTGTCAGAATGGCCGCAACAGCAAGTTACATCAAGCAGTGTTTATTCAAGCGGTCAAGCACTGCTGATTTTTGTTTAACGATAAGACGCACCCTTTCACTTATTGCTGGAAACCTTGTTAACGTGGTTACTGCACTTGGGGAACTGGGAACAGAGCAGCGAGCATAAAGTCGTGCTAGAATCTCTATTGATGCAAATATAATTTGCAAACCTTCTGTGGTTGTTTCACGCACTCGCATTCGTTATATTGTGATTGGTAATTTAAGTAGAGCTTGAAAGCAAGCAAGAACATTGCTTTAAGTTAGACAAATAAGTTTCGCAAGAGTTGTTTGGTGATTTCTGACTTTCATCTCTTCTTGACCGCCAGCAACACATTTGCTTTCACTTGTATGTACATCGCGTAGCGAGACGTTTATAGCTTCGTGGAAAAGGGTGCCCAAAGAAACACCCTGCGGCCTTGCACTAAGAACGTCTAGTCGTCTACACTGCTTTACAGTCTCCACAGCAAAAACACACGATGCTCATGAAAGGCAGTCGTAATGCACCTGCATCTAACTGAAATGGTTACATGTGGCTCAGAAATAACTGGCAGTACTTCGATAGAAGAGTGTTTTATGTGGGTAAAGCCTTTTTTCGTTGAGCGATCAACGTTTCACTTGCTGACGAAAGCCCTTTCAGTCAACGAAAGCACTTTATTTACAAGCGCCTTGACACAGCGCAGTGAGACAAAAATTAGTCAGAGGTCAGCTGTGCGCAAAACAGGAGAAACGCTCATGCTCATCGCTGCAGTACTGAAAGAACGATTGCTTGAAAGCTGCGAAATTTTGCTGAGACTGTAATGTATATTTTCAGGTGTTTTGAGTTGTGCTTCAAATAACAAACAGGCAGTTTCTCAGCTCGAAAGATAACGGTGCTTTATATACTATAGAGCAGGGTCTCTAAGCTTTTTTGTAAGAGGCCCACATACGCTATTACACAGCAGTTCGAGGGCCGGACATATCACGTAATGTGATTGCTTCGGGATATGTTATAATGTACCAAACCAACAAAATTTTAGTAAATACAGTATATTGTTTTTTAATTATTGACACAATGGCTTTGCGGGCGGGATGGACTGGCTTCGCCGGCCGCGGACCGTTGTTTGGAGACCCCGCTATAGAGAAAAGTAGGTTCGTTCTGTCGATAAGTCTGTTTACAAGGGCAGTGCTTCTTTTTACAACCTACCCTAAGAAATTAAGATGAGACTATTGCAGAAATACTAAAGCAATGGTTTCCACTATGAGACCGAACTCCACAGGTGCAAGTCCGTAACCCAGGTTTTAAGGTTTGGGGAGGCAAAATACATTTTAAGTGGGGCAAGATTTTTGTTTTTATTGCTTAAATTGGGAGGGACACAAGATTTGGGGAAGAATTGCCCCTAAATTCCCCCTGTGGCTACGGGCCTTCCCAGGTGAGGTAGAATCGGATTTTAGGGGGAGCAGTGACAATGTTCCTGTTGAACGTTATAAATAACTTACATTGATTTTTTGGTATCTGTGTTCGTTGTGTGGAAAATTTTGTCAATGTAGGGGAGGTGAAGAACAACTTCAGAGAGGGCACGGGAGGCAGCATACTGAAAAGTTTGGGCACCACTGTGCTAAATGCAAACAGAACAGCTAAGCCACCATGAACAAGTGATCGTATGTGAGGGCTTGTGGTAATCATTTGCTATTTGTAAGGCTCAAACTTTGATCTGCATGGAAAAAATAGGGCCTGTCATCTCAAGTATTTTCTAGTTCTCCTAAGTCTGTGAGCTGATCACAAATTTATTAAAACACTGGCAAACTCCGGGTGGATCTTTGTTCTTTACCTAATTTATTTGCGGCATGTTGCAAATATAACCTTTAACAACAAAATTTGATCTATGCACCAAAAGCCGTACGGAATGTACCTTTTGGAACCAGCAACTCAGTGCTGAGATTTGTTTCTAACTTGTGATGCATGTGCACGCTGTGAAATCCAAGTAAATCACCAAAGGTTTTGCAAAGCATCAAGATTAGCAGTCGGAATTATATGCAGATAAAGAATCTTTCCAAAATGTGAGGGTAATGTGATATTGGCCTCCACCTAATGTAATTTTCGTCTGACTCGAGATGCTCAGCTCATCAATAAAATCGCTGACCCCGCCCACCAGCTACACCAATCTCATTCATTCATTCATTTTTCAGTTCCTCTGGGGGGGTCGCGGGTACAGCAGGCCTAGGAGGATTCCAACTACCTCACTATCAGCGGCAATATCTGATAGTTTTGCTGGCTCCACACCAAGATGGGGCTAAGTAAACTCGGAGATGTAGTCACTCTGCACTCCACCATCTCTGGGCCGCTTTCCCGTGGGTTTAGTCAGCTGTCAGTAGGACATGCCTCGCTAATCTTTCCTGGGACATTCTGGACACATGCCCGAACCAACGTCACTATCGCGATTCGTAGAAGTGGCTCGATATTCAGGGCTTTACGAATTCCACAGCTGCGCACTTAGTCCCGAAGTGTCACGCCGTGAACTCTTTGCAAAAATCTCATCTCCACCGCTTGCACTTGGGATAGTACTTTTTCACCCATTACGCAAGATTCATGAGCATAGGTAAGGATCGGAACAAAGAACGATTTGGAAACTGACAACTTTGCGGTATTGGGATGCTCCCGTTTTGTGACCACAAAGCGGTAAAGCTCACGCAGAACTGCGTTTGCTTCACCAATCCGTGTATCAACCTCCTTGTTCCACCTTCAGCCACTCGTAAATACCAACCCACGGTACTTGAACTTCTCCACCTGCTGCAATGTCATGTCGCCTACTTGCAGCGGACACTGCCTTGTGTTTCTGGAGAGACAAATCTTTTTTAGCGCTGATTTTCATTGCGGCTTGGTCGCAGAAAACCATCACGTGCATGTTGGATGCCCCGTTCAGAAGATACTAGCAGTACCAAATAGCCCGCAAAAAGCAAATGGTTGATGCTGCAACTTCCAACCGTGACACCCTCGTTGACTCGACTGTGACTGTGTCAAATTCATACAGACTATGAAGTGGAGTAGTGACAGCATACACCCTTGTCAGAATCCAATACCCACGGTGAACATTTGTGATTTTAACAGCGCCTACACGGACCCAACCTTCTGAGTAGGAATACAATGACTTAACGGCCAGTTACAGGTGACCGACAACACCGTACTCCCGCAACACTCCCCAAACCTTTTCACGTGGAACCCGGTGGTATGTTTTCTCGTGGTCGACAAAACACGTCGACACCAAACAGCTGCATCAAATGCTAAGAAAAATAAATTTCTAAAGCTCATCTACCCTATGCATTTGCATCCTCTTATGAAGCGTTTTGACACCCCGAGTTTTTCCCACGAAAGTATGTTCCTCTTCGATGGCAGAATAAATGTGAGACGTTGTAAGTGTGAGCAACGACCAGAAATCGAATGGGGTGCAAGTCGCGCTTTCCAAAAGGTACTTGAGCTTCTTCACCTTTTATTCGCTCACTTCGTCTCTCTACTGCTCTCTGCAAATATCCATTTTTCTCCCGCTATCCAACACGTATGTATGATAATATCCAATGTAATAGATACTGTTGGTGCTTTACTTCTTGTTCCTCAGTTTTCAGTATTAAATGCATGTACCAGCCAACACCTACCTTATGATGCTTTGTGCCTAAGTATTTTTGCACTTTTGTGTTCTTCTGACTGCCCCTGTGATATGGACCATGTGTCTGAATCAAACACTCAAAAAAATATAAATTGTAAGACACAGGTGCATTTCTGAACTCGCAACAAATTTGCGACACAATTCGTAAAGACGAGGCACGCAGCCTAGTATTTTACGACAAACACCGTACGTTGCCCCCACCAACTCTATGCACCAGTTGTTTTTTCCAAATAAAAGCATAATGACTTGGAAAAGAAGACAAACATATGTTGCACCATAGAAACAATTTGCATGAGTGGAACTTGCTAACCTCTACCGAAAACGTGCATTTATGAATGTGAATTTACATTACATAGACGGGTGCGTAGTGACTAATGCAATCGAATGGATTGCGTGACATTCCGTTGCATGCGAGCGGCATGCGGCTGTAGAGCAACGACTGCCACAAACCTCGAAGTCGGATGTTTTTTCAGAAAGTTTTTCTCAGGGTTGTGTCAGGACGAGTTGCGGATGCTTGAGTAAGCGTGACGAAACAATTCGATTCAAATTTTCATATTCCACGTCGCCTACAGCTACTCCTAATGACTCTTGAAATGTCGTTTGCGTCGAGAATTGACCACTCTTTTGGCGACATAATTTACGGTTGCTCACATAATTTTTGCGTTCAGCGAATCCGACCGCAGTGATGTGAGTAATCTACTTTCAGTTTGTAACGTAACGTAGTTCACGATATATAGAAAGTTCCCCGAAGAGCGGCTTCACTAAGTTTAACCTGTATTTTTGCTTCTATTAACGTGCGCTAAACTGTTCTGCGCCAGTCTCTACCAACAGTAGTCTAGAAGCCCACTTCGCCGATGAACTTCCAAGCGAGATTTCCCAGCAGCGCAAGTAGTCCGACTGAGCAAGTGACACTGAGCGCGCGGTTCAA
>Ga0210059_1016596_pt1 | contig 10604 bp, 6 predicted proteins | sample Ectturendosymbi2_FD_188042 | JGI IMG/M metagenome (GOLD analysis project Ga0210059, IMG submission 188042) | Ecteinascidia turbinata endosymbiont from Florida, USA - Sample 2 (SPAdes) (version 2) | ecosystem: Host-associated > Tunicates > Ascidians > Unclassified | place: Key West, Florida... | reverse complement strand
CCCCTCCCGAAATTAAAAAAAAACATGTTTCGTTGTTAAGGACAAGTTACAATTATTTTACCTCCACTCCGCGAAAATATGAGCTGGTTGCGGCCCTCCGTGAAAATCGCCGGTAACTCGGTAACTGATACAAGCTGCTGTGGAAAGCATCACAGAATTCCTCGAGAGATGAAACACGCGGGGTCGGGCGACGAAAGCAAAAGAACATGAACAGTGATAAAGTTTATTCGCGTTTATTGCAAATCCACAGACGAGCTTCGACAGGAACGCAGCGCATGAAAGATGAAAACGCTCGTTTGGCGCGCTTGTGCAACCCAGTGCCGGCGACGGATCACGTGACCGGTTTCGCACGCTCGAGTGCCCTTGCGTAATCGACACCTCACGCGACTGCGATGAGGCAACGCGACTGCGATGAGGCAACGTGGCTGCAGATCATCGACTGCGGTCAATTTCATGAAACGTGGCTTGTTTTCAGGGCCAAGGCGTGGGCCAAAATGGTGGCTACGGCCGGCGACCGAAAGTTAACCACGGGCCTAGACTACTAGATTTGTCTTTTCCTCCAACAAGGCCAAAAGGATGATATGGAAGCACCAAATGATACTTTGCTTGCACTTTACACCTAACGCCTTGTTGGCATGCCGCGACCCCGCAGCTGACAAGCCTTGAGCGTTTGTCGGCCAACCACGCGCTTCGCGTACAACCCTGGGACAAAGACGTCGTAGGAACGTGACGTGAAAAGAGACAAACCAAGAAACACTTGAGCACCGAAAGGTCAAAGGTCAGTTTGCGGTTTTTGCCAGGAGCGTTGGTTTGTGTCCTTGTGACGGCGAAGCGACAAGAAACTGAGCACAGGACAAGTTTTTGTCGAACTTTTTGAAAAAAAACTGCCACCAACAATGAACTTAAAATGTCAAGTGAATCAACATAAAGGATAATAAAACCGACCGCTTGTTCAGAAGTACGAAAAAAACAAACGCAATGCGCAGAAAAAGACAAAAGGAGCGGTTTTTTTGCAAAGGCACAGACGTCCGAAACAAATTCCTACCGGTGAGTCTCACTGCAGTACCTTGTGTAGTGATACCAAGCTTCGCGTTGAGGGAAGCACAAAACAAACTACAATCACAGCGTTCGGTTGCAAGTGTCTGTGTCTCACGCGTCTGATGTTTTCATATTTTCAGCGCATAACGAATTCAGCTTTTTATGCAATGTTGAGAGTGAGGTTGAACGGGCACGCAAGACTTAATTAAAAAAAACAGCAGTAAAAGTTGAATATAATAAAAAAAAGCGCTAGACACAAAGCCTTTTTTCCAACGGCAACAGCAGAAAACAGCAACGAATTGTTCACGTTTTATGCGTCCCACTGTCACAAGTCTGCCGCTCATGGACCTGATGTGTTCTCGCTGTTGATTCTGCAGAACATGAGCGCTGGAATCGCTGCTTGATCTCTCCCAAACCGATTTACAGAAGCAATGTCCACCGACACCGGCCAGAAAGTGACCGGAGTGGATTGCATGCGTCGAAAGTGACGAAATGGCGCGTTTGTCAGCGCAGGGCTGCATTTGGTGCACGTCACAATGACGTTTGTGCCGCGCCACAATGACCGTCGCAAAGAAACTGTCACGGAAAACGAACTTCGCGCGCGCTCACCAGAAACGCGGATCGGTTACGAAGCAATTGTGCAATTTAAGCGATGACGTCAGATACGACGTAGGGCACAGAAGACGTAACGGGCAGATTTTCTGTGGTTATCTGATTGGTCAGTCGTACAGCCTCTGAAGCGTTACAAGCCTTTTTGGTGTACAGCGAAACGTGAGGGGTTTAATCAACGGAAAGGAAACATCAGGGATTTAACCAACGGCAGGTGCTTGCGTGGCACAAAATACGTTGTCGCGGAAGTTGAGGAAAATAAACAAGCCATGGAAAAAGTAAAGATTAACCTGCGCTTGTCGAACGAGAATTAAGAACACTGCTCATGGAGCAACTGTGACGAGGCCATCGGTAATTTGCATCTTATGAACGGAAGTCCCGATGGCGCCATCAAGCGTGATTTGTACGCGTGCGTTTGAAAAACACTGTTACTTCGACGTTTGCTACAGAAACACACAGCACAATTTCCACGAACGACTTGTTCGTGTCGCTCGAGGCATAGACTTGCTACATGAACAAAACATGGTCCAGAAGAACAACGCGCGTACAATGGGAAAAGAACGTTGTTCGACATCCGACCTTTGCTAATGAAATTTGACCAGGCCAGAAAAAATCCTGTATCCGCACAATCGCATTGCTTGTGCTGTGCGAACAACCCATGCGATTCGAATATTCACCTGTTTGGCAGTTTAAGCGATCATCATCATCAAGACGATTTAAACAAACGAAACAAAGATTTAAAACTGAAAAACGACTTTTGTTCCCCGGGGTCAGCTTGGACAATCATCTGCCACATGCCAGCAACAAAAGGACTGAAATCTGCTGCTGCTGCTTTTTCTACACGTCGCAGGCTGCTCGCATGCTACACGGGTTTGCTTTGAAGGCTGCACTGGTTTGCTTTGGCTGTCACCTTCAGCCATTTCCAACAGACGTGAAATATTGACGCTGCAAACCATGAATTTCTAACTTGAGCAGACAGGAGGCGAATCGCCAGCTATCCAATCATCCCCAAGGCGTCGCTAGTGTTAAGGGAACGTTTCTGTGCCAAGTTCGGCGCTCGACGCAGCCCCCCTCCCCCCACCTGCTGAGAGAGGAGCCATGTGCACGGCCGCGAAGGAGCAGAAGCGAACAAGAAGTTTCGGCAGACCGTGGTCGTACGCAGAACACGGTTTGGTAAATGTCACAGGGAGAAAACGCTGCAGCTACTTTCGACAGTTCCAATCCACAAGCCCGCACACCTTGTGCACAAACAACAATGACGCAAGTTCAACCACATTGACCTGCTCAAGATTTTGGCGGCAGGCTTGGACCAGCGGCAAAGCCACTTTCTCAAAATTCACAACATCCAAATAGGATCACTGTTGTCTTTTTTCCATTAGCGGCCTCATCCATTTTTTCGGCAGAAGGTCTCTACCAGACACGCGCCCATTCGATTGCCGAAGCGCCATGTCACGTGACTACAGCGCCAAGTGGCAACAGGGCGTAAACGGTCGCGAACTCTGCAGCCGGTTTTATTGGGGGGTGGGACGTCAGAATGTCAGTACGCGGGGTCGAAACGTTTTGTGCAATAAAGTAACAACGACGCTTTTGTCAGACCTAAGCTAGTTTGGCGCGCTTTGCAACAAGAAGAAAATGTACAGCCAATTTGGAAAATGCACTAGTGCCATTAGCGCTCAGCATTTTCGACAACACGACGCGAAAATTAAAAAGTAACTGATAACAACAAAGCTAAACTTAACGCATCACAAACCTTGTTTAAATCACTAGCACCGTCGACCCCCCTACTTTGCCGTAGGAGGGGGGGCAATGGCGCCCGCGACCCCACGCCCGGCCCAATTCTGCGATGTGTACGCGTACGTCTGCTCGCCCGGCTCATCATGCGAGCGCTTGCTTTTGCCGTTCAGCAAGTACTTGAAAAGTTCGTAAATGCTCCACGAGATTGCGGTGGACGGCATCTGGTAGAGCATGCGCGCGTTCACGCCCCGGAAGAACGTTCTCGTTCCGTCGGTCCGATACACTAAGGCAAGGGCCTCGCGCAGTCCGCGAACTGTACCGTCCTTCCGATGCTGCTGAGTGTTCAGCAAAGTCCGGCACACATCCAGCGGATTCGTGATGAATGCCGCGCACCCCCCGGCCGCAGCCCCGCTGGCGATGTGCGTCATGGGGCTGTAGGCGCGGTCTGGGTTCAGGTGTTCCTGCGTCCACTCGTAGACGATGAAGTGGACGGACTGGTACGGCACGTTCATCAGGAACTGGGTTGGGAAGCTGCGATAGAAGGCGCGGACGCCCTCCGTGCGGTAAGTCTGCATGAAGCAGCTGCGACAGGTCGGGTACGACGATCCGTACATTTGCATGCGCTGCTTGATCACTGCGAACACAAGAGAGGAATCTTACTCGAGCGTCTTCGGCCGGGCGAGAGATTTCGGTCATTAGGCCGAAACAGCTTGAAAACTTTCGAGTCACTTTTTCGTTTTCAGATATTTTTCAATGACTGTGAAAAAGGCATTATGGACCAAATTGACTTAATTTTTTTTTTTTTTCGGTCGTTAAAAAATTTTGATCAGCGACCAAAAAATTACATCAGAAAAAAAATCCAGGATCTACGGCACAAAGCCCGAAAGACATGATGTGATAACGAAATTTCGCGCAACGCAACACTGCGAAAACTGTGCTTTGATCAACAAACAATCGAAATAGGTTGGAGATCGGCTTCAAACCACAATTTCCGCCACTCCAGCACGGGGACAAAAGAGCGAGCATTTACGCGTCGTGACAGTCGCAGCATCCGCGGTTTGAGGCTATAGAACAAACAGCATTCAGTGCGCTCGTGAGCGGAAATCCCCTGCGATTCATCACAACTTTTACCGCAATGACAGGGACAACAACGCTTTTGCGTGCAGGACGCAAAATGCAACTTTCGCTGCAGATCCAAGTTTTAAAGCGAACGATACGACACGAGGCGAAACCAAACTGTTTTCACTAGAGTGGTTGCTCTCAAACTGTGGTTCGCGTGCCATTAGTGATAAACGAAGGCTTTCTGGACGGTACGCGAATAGGCCTACTTTCTGATTTTTTTTTTCACAAATAATGTATATTCACAGTTACATTTCTCACTTACTAAGTTCTGCTAATAAATTTCTGTATTTTGTGCACGTCCCTTATCGTTTTTCAAAAATTGCTATTCATCATAGCAATTTCGTTCATGTCGCGTTTGCATCAATGCTGGTTTTCCAAACTTTTGATCGAATAATTTTTGGCAGATTGAATTTTCCTGGAACAAGGCGGCGCGGTACGGGACCCACAAATGGTACGCGACCAGAAAAAGTTCGGGAAGCACTGCACTAGAGCAATGATCGGCAAACTTTCGTTATGGTCAGGGTTGCGGAGTCGATGTCCGAGTCGCAAGGAGCCGGATTCCTAACAACATTTGGAGTCGGAGTCGGTGTCGGATTTTTTATCCAACTCCGGAAGTCCAACTGAACCATTTTTTACATCGCACTCCATGTAAGGAACCCTATCTCTTGCCTGTTGAAATGGTACAATTTCTTTTGAAACTTTTATTTGAAACAGTCACAGAGAATTCTTGCTGTGTACCACGATTTCCATTGATTGCTAGTTTCTACCAAATTGCTGACAGCCAAACTTCATTCGCGTTACGTTGAGGAGTCGGAGTCGGAAATTTTGGAAAGGTCGGAGTCGGACATTTTACCTCCGACTCCGCAACCCTGGTTATGGTGGCCCAAAACGCCTTTTCAATCGTAATTAAAGGTCCATGTTTATTTCTGAGGGCACAATTTCAAACTTACGTTGCATTCATATGCCTGTTACATAACAATGCCATGTTGATGTCATAAACTTCATTATGACAAAAACAATGGTTTGTTAACGCCAAACAATCAATGTTCCATATTTGTTACAGCAGCCTGTGTTTCAGCCCAAGCATCTGGCGCAAGACAGTAGCTCTTACATATTACGCGCCCACAACAGAAAGTTTTACACGGTCCAATAAAAAGTACTAAACGGCACACAATTGGGCCGAAGCCTACAGTTTGCCGACCATTAAACTAGAGGAATGACGCACGCGAGCATTTCTACAGAGCGCGCCTCACTAAAGAGTTACGATCGCTCACTATGGAGTAATTCGTCAGTGCCGGTTTTATATCGGATCCACACGTTTCGCCAACGTCAAGACGCAACCGCGATTCGGTATCTTGGGGCCTGCTTTTTTTCGCTGAGACATTTCAGTCATTTGTTCCGTGATTGTAAAACTCGCCTTGACAGTATTCACTAGCCTACCTTTTCGGTCATTATGACCGAATAGGCTGATTGTTTTCGGTCATTCAAAAAAAACTGAGGTCGATTCGCACAAAAATTCTTCAGAATTGAAATGCTTGAAAGTCTGCTTTCCGTTAAACACATTACAGCCGGAAAATCAGTGTACCTATCATTAAGTCGTTCGGTATTTCCAAATACCAAGACGTTCAATCAGGTATTCACCTCAAAGCGTAATGGGAATTGACGCAAAGCCGTTTACCAAATGCTAAAAAGCAACAAAAGGCCTCGTTGCGAAGCAAACAAGCGCACGATCCAGTTTGCGTCAATGCGACAGGGATGCGGAAAGAACAGCAAATCGTGCATTTTGCTGCTCTGGCAAAATGACGCATTTGCTCGCCACGACCCAGTCAGCTCGGTTCGATCACTCACCGTCAGCAGGATTCATAACAATGTCATGAAACAAGGTAGATACGGCGCCGGCTGCACCTGAAAAAGAACACGTTTTTCAGGAGTCAGATCAGGAAGTGACTAGGCATGAATTCAGACGCAGCAACTTATCGTTTCCACTGTGTGCTGCGACTATAGGTGGCTGCGTGCATTAAACACCGGAATGACCAATAATTTTTATGAAAGCTTCCACGTTTAACTGTGCACTTGATTGTAAGCCAGAAAGCTTTGAAACACGGTGGTGATTGGCTAAAATTGCGAAGTAGACTTCTGCCGAAATTTCGCTTTTCTGGGAGGTTTTATGAAATCTGTTTCGGACGTTACGAAAAAAACGCTTTACGAGACAAAAGGGCGATCTCACAACAAAAGTCAGACGCAATGCAAGCAACCTGACGCAATACAGTACAACTGGGTGCAACTCTCAAGTACAAGACCAATACAGCAAAAACTCTTCTCCAGCTAGTAAGTGTGATATGTCACGACAAGATACGAACGAACCCGAATCAGGTACTTTTCTTGTTCATATAATGAGCTGCAATTGCTTTGACTATTTCAAGGGTATATAAAGTACTAGACAGTGGAAATTAGGGGGAAATTAGTAGTCTTACTATGGTAATTCACCCAGAGTTCATCTAATATATTTTCACATGGTTTCATACCAGTTTGCAACCAACTGAAGGGCGGTCGTTGCAAGTTTCTTTGATTACTGGGGTTGGTTTGGACCTGGTTTCAAATTTGGTTTGGTGAAACGCAGGGGCGCACATCCAGCTGATATTTTCGGGGAGGGTCAAAATGATCGTCACTTGTTGTTGTACTATTTTCGGGGGTGAATGATTGCAACTTCTTGTTGTACCTAACAAATAAACATGTCTTTGATAATTTCTGGAGGACAAATTGCCCCCTCCCCGGTTGCGGGCCTGGTGAAACGACTCAATGGGCATTGTAGTCTGATCCCGTGCTTATGGGTCATGGCAAAACAGATTTCTTAGTTAAAATTTCTAATTAGACTTGTGGTTTTCAACCTGGGGGTCGTTTGTCATTTTTCTAAGGGTCGCGAGAGCTGAGAAAAATATTGCCCTGAGGAAGCCCACTTGAATAGGTGGGCGAAACGTCGGCTAATAATAAAAACCGCCAGATCTAATTTATCTGCTTAATTCATACGGTAATTACTTCTAGATTTTACATTTCGTATATAGAACCACTTTTTGTCGTTGTTGTTGCTAAAATGATGGGATCACCTGTCAACACTTTTTCAATCAAAATTGTTTTAAGTGTGATTATGACCATTACAAAGTTTTGACTGTGATTATAACCATGACAGTACTGTTGCTTTTGGCAACGCACGAATAACTTCGTGACGTAAGAATGCACTGTGTTTGCAATTTAGATATCTGAATGCGGTACCTATCTTGGGAGTTATTCTAGTTTTCAATGAGTTGTATTGTGGAGTGATTTGTATATGGCACAGGTCTCTTTCACTGATGCTGCCATGTGCATGAATAAATGAGTCTTTGTTCAACATATCGAACGTCATTTTTTAGTCATTGTGATTTTCTATTGTGTAAACACAACTGCATTTCATATGCCTGACTGGAAATTTTCGGAAGGGGGTTGTTAGGTTAAATGGGGTTGCAAAATGGGGCTCTTCCTGAAAAAGGTTGAATACCGCTTGTTTGTTTGTGGTAGGCGATTTATCGCATTGCTAATAATTATCATGCTTTCGCTGTAATATGCTACCCGTACTGCACGAATCAAAAGCTGAGTGGGTAAGACTATCAAAGGGAAATACGAATTGACGATTTCACATGAAACACACTCGACATAGAATGACTACACAATGGCCAAGCTCCACAGAGATTCTGACCGCAAATTCACGTCAATCGACAGCACGAAAAAAGTCAAGGTGTTTCCATAAAAGAGGAAGAAAAACCTAGGTCAAGTTTGAAAATGCTTACTCAAAACCCAGGATGTCGCGACGAAAAGTGCCACAAACAAGTTTTAAGAACCGATCGCGCAGTTGTCGACCATTGATTTTCGTTACGGATTGCAATGCCCATATCCAGTGCGAAGCCTGTGTTTTGCATGTAGTCGCCAAGCAATTCCTGTTTTCCTTTCTAAGACACGAATTTCGAGCGCCTATGAAATGAACTAGCGTTGGGATTTAGTTGCTGTCACGGCCCTACTGATTACATAAACTGAACAAGAAAAGCGTTTGGCATTTTTGCAACGGTTTCAAACTCTCCTGTTTATAATTCGGGTTTTGGGTACTTGACAGAAAAACCAAGGTTTTTCGTGTTTTGAGAAAAAGGCGATTTTGAACAATTATTAGCATTGAATATTACTTTGAACTTTCAATATTTAGTAGTAGCCAACAATCCGCTTCATCGTTGAAATTAGCGCGAAACACTTCACACGGAGTATATGGCGAATACGGTCTTCAGATTCAACTGGCAACCGATCTATGCAGTGGACAGTGGGCTGTTACTAAATATTGTAAAACGCGAACAACCAAATGCACAAAGCAATGTGAAGTTTGTAAAACATAACAAAAATGCACATCAAGTTAGACGCATATATTAGAACAACAAAAACCACTCTGGTACACGAAAAGCGGAAGTGCTAAATAGCCTTATAATAAATACTACGGCCAAAGCAAACGATACAACTGACATCTTGCAAACGTTTCGATAACAACTGTTATCATCTTCAGTGCATAGCAATGAAACCACTCTGTTCGGCAAAAGATTACAGGGACAACGAAAACAAACAGTTTAATTATATGCGTTTTTATTGCTAAAGCAGTTTCTCATTGATCCTTTCAGTATAGCGCTGCATGAAAATCAAAGCGTGACTTCGATTTTTTTTTTTTTCAGAGAACACGCTATTTGTAATGACATGAAACGATATTGACGAAACAGTGAGTGAATACTATGAATATCATTTAAGACAGATCGTTTTATCTTTTAATGCAACGCGTTTTCCATATTTTTTCGAATAATCCAGATTAGCGAAATTTAAAACACGAGTTCTGGGTAGTCAGAAAGAGCAAAAAAAACAGTTTTGGGTTCTGAAAAACGTACCAAAGTCTTTAGAAGCATTACAGAAGCACTACACTACTCTTGACAAGTTTATTAGCTTTACTTGAAAAAAGTCCTTGGAGACGTTGCGAGTTGCACCAGCTATATGGCACTGTGGCCATCTTTCAACTACTATATGTCAGGATCTACATCAGTGAGTGGCTTGTAACAGACCTTTTTAGTAATAGCTTTAACCCAAGGCCACTTTGGCATAAAGCAGATACACGCTTTAGCCAGGTGACAATGGCATTCATCAAAATTAAGTCTCTCCAAACTGCACGAATTAACATATACAAGTATATATGTGCATCGAATGACTTTGCAAGCATGAGGCAAACTATGCTGACTAACAGTAAAAACACATTTCTCTAATAAGTAAACCTACCGTTGGCCAAACTGGAGTTCTGGAACTTGTGACCATTGATTTTCACAGTGAAAATTTGCTTGGTTTTTTCATAACAGGCAAAATACATAGCATGGGCTGGACCAGCTCCCAAAACCATAGCACTCATTCCCCTCAATAAACGTCGCACACCTTCTTTGTGGACGATCGTTGTGAAAGCATCATGTAGTCCGTGATAATGAACAGAACGAATGCTTTGCATCTGAGTCTGAACAGGAAAAACAAACAAGCTATGTAAGAGTAAATAGGGGATGAAACAGTGGCAGGCAAATAAACTTCTAAAATACTGAAAAAAGTACAAATATACAAATGCTAAATTTGAGTTGATGTGATATACATTAAAAATGTGCCCCTTCAGGCAAAACATTGAAAGAACCTTCCTGAGCATACTGTTTATTCCCTAAAATGACAGATTTCAATTTTACATAGTGCAAGATAGGCATGCATATGAACCATCAAAAATTTCAAGGCACACATGCGAGTACAGCAATTATGTGGTTCATTAAAAGCATAGCACCAAAGTTTTTTCCGAAGATATCTAATATTCACTACTTGATGGAAGCATATCAGGACAGGAGAATAACTGTCCGAGCACTGGCCAAGAGGCGTTGCGTTGAACGTGTGATTCACCACGAACGGGAGTTGCGCGAAGAACAACAGTATATATACGTGGCGCGAACAAGCAATAATAGAGTGATTGCGGCGCACGATCTCTGTTGTTGCTCGCTGCCACAGAGCGAAAGCTTTGCGCACAT
>Ga0210059_1016595_pt1 | contig 10604 bp, 5 predicted proteins | sample Ectturendosymbi2_FD_188042 | JGI IMG/M metagenome (GOLD analysis project Ga0210059, IMG submission 188042) | Ecteinascidia turbinata endosymbiont from Florida, USA - Sample 2 (SPAdes) (version 2) | ecosystem: Host-associated > Tunicates > Ascidians > Unclassified | place: Key West, Florida... | reverse complement strand
CGTAAAAATATGACATACACTGTAAAACAGGTGGTTGATCGAAAATCCAAGCAAATGAAAACATCATCATCTTGGAGAAAATAAATGTAAAAACAATAGAAGATATATTGAAACATAAAAACAAACATTATTATTCTTATTTTCTGCAAAATTCCATTTTGAGTAGTTTCAGCTATGTACAGAGAGCGTTTCTTTATATTGTGTCGTGCTCGGATATTTGGCAGTAAACAGTAAAATACAACCATTGCGATTTTGTAATAACCACAACGATTAGAAAGATAGAGCGTACGGTTAGTCCATGCAACATTATAATTTGAAATTTGCATTTTCTTCACAGTCCAACTATAGTTACGAATTGCTTGAATATCTGTTACTCGCAAAACTTGAGCAATCTGCAGGAAACTCAAGGTTCTGCAATTTATCAGGTTTAACATTGACGCATTGAAAACTCAGTAAAATCGGTGAAGGTGAAAGCCTTCGTTTTGACAGAGTACGCGGACACTGTAAATCTGTTGTTTTAGACATACTGTTTTCATCATGTAACGCAAAATTAGCCACTAAGGTAATTGCAAACTACGTATAATCTGAATCGAATTACAACTGGTTGTACGTGATAACGTTTCAAACAGCTTGAAAAACAATGCATTGCTCATTAGAGATTGATGAGTACATTTTAGAATATGTCTCGCTGTTTGTTGTTGCTCAGGTTTAGCCGGAAGGCGGTAGATGTAAGCACAAAATGATACGGACTCATGCGTGAAAGATTACCAAAGAGTGGAAAAAGTGTTGTCGAACAGAGGTTCGTTTGATTCCGTTGCACGCTATACTCTTTTTGGGTTTGAAGCAGCAGATAACCAAACTTTAAACTAAAAGTAGATATAAAAATATTTCTTTTCATAATGCAAGTCCAAAATCTGTACGAGAAATGTCTAATGGCTATATTTTTGAGTAAGTTTTTCCTTGCTAAGTTTTTCGACTTTGAGATTCGCTGCTCCTTTATGTATAAAAAAACACTGTGTTAAGAATAATATTTAAAACCTGAAATTTTGCTGAAGTCCCCGTAAAGGTTGACATCTTGTTGAAGTCCTTGTTTCAGCTGGGTGAGCATTAGAAAGATCAGTTTTCAGAACAAACTTGACTTCCTTTTCTATTGGCTAATTTCTGCGTTGCACAGATATAACTAAAATAAGCTATTTTAAGTCATTAACAATATAATTTCTTTAGGCTCACCAAGTTGTTGCAAGAATAAATAGCTTGAATTATAGCTAGGCAGTTTTGTTTCAATCGATGATCGTTTTGTTCATCTGGTGAGCCTAACAGATTGTGTGGTTAATTGATTTTTATTTTCTGGTCTCGACTGGCCAAAATTGATGAAAACACCAGTTCGCGGTTTCCATAATTTACGAAAGGTTTTACTTCAGTTGTTTGCGGACAACGTACAATCGCATCCATGTAAAGTTTTTGCAAACCAGAAGCAAACTGTCTGAACACAAGAGAAAGTAGAATGAATTTGAGCTCGGTATGTCAACAGTCATTTCAGAATTCTTCATGCTTCTTCTTTCTCAGGCTCTTCTTCAATGTTGTCCATAACCGACATAAAAAGGCGGTCAGCTCGTACATCAATAGCGAATGAATCAAATACTGAGTCTTCTTGATGCCAAGAGTTCACATTTGGTTGGGTCTGTCGTGGTTCTGACCGTGAGTGGTAATTTACAGATAAGTTAGTTGTGCTTTTGTCGCTGTTCGACAGGTGAGCAGGAGTCTCTGGCATCGCGTTTTCATCGGGAAATGCATAAGTTTCTTTGGTGGAAGCGGAGCTTTGCTTCGTGTCTGAAGCCGAGCTTCGTTTCCTCTCTGATTCAGTTGAGAAGTTTGGGAAATAAGACAGTCTCCGCCTGCCATGGTGGACCACACTCCGACAACAGTTCTGCAAGTTCCTCGCGAAAGAAGAAAGGCCGATTCGGTTTGAAGCGGAACTTGGCAGCATTTTCAAGGCTTTACGGAACTCGACGTGCCGCCAACTGTATATGAAAAAATTGCACAAGCTGTTACAGACCACGATCAAAAACGCGACAAATTGAGCAAGGTAGTAAGAGCTGGCTGTTTGAGGCTCGAAACGTTCAGGTTGGCTCGGGTAAACATTACGAAGAAAAAGGGCGACCAGCAAAACCAACACTGCTGGTAGCGTGCAGGCTGTAAACGCGCCCACCATCGTCACCAAGGTCTTTGCAAGCCGATGTTCCATTCTATTGGTCAGTTCTCGAGATTTGGCAGAGGCCAATCGTTTTCTGATGTTCGTGTACTTTTTTGAACAGCGGTATGTCGCTATGCTGAATATCCACATGGCGATCAAGGGTAGAGCGCCAACGATTGCGTAAATGACAAGCGCATGTTTGCCGGCCATGGTGCTAAGAAAAGAAAGAACTACGAGGTACTGCACCGCAGGAAGGAAAACAGGAAACAGGCAAAATATTGTTGATACGATCCAAATAACCAGGCAAGCTTTTTTAGCCACTCTATTTGCAGTCTCTTTGCAGTATAGCAGAGGTTTGTGAACAGCCATTAAGCGATCCAGTGCTGCAGCAGCCAGCGTATACATCGTTACTGTTATGGAAAGGCACAGAACAAATCCAGCAAAGTGCACGTATGGAATGTTATATTTAGGAACCTTATAAAATGGAAGTAAACTACTCGATGACACATTGCTCTCCTGAAAAACTCGAACATCGTTTATAGACATCCAGAATGTGGTGAAGAGAGTGGGAAAACCTAGTGCACCCATTAACAAATCGCTGAAAGCTAACGATAACTTGTAAACTGCTTGACTGTGCTGCCTCATCTTGGGATACAGACCGAAAATGAAGATGATCATAAAATTGACTACGGTAATTGAAAACCCGAGGATAATGAGCAGTGCGCGAATAATCCAAATGTTGGTTTTGCATCTGAAAAATATATAAATTCGTTTCACATGTTAGAGGTTGTCAAACAAAAGTAGCAGATTTCAGGACTGAACTGTTTTATTATTTGAATAGGCTTAAGAATTGTATGCTGGGTGACAGATGGCAATAGCGTAGTTTGTTGCAAGCGCGATCAAACGTAAATAAATTTTGTTAAAGAAAGCTACAATGTTAAACATTTCATTCATTTTCACAGCCGCTTTTCCTCTGGGGAAGGTCGCGGGGGCAGCAGTCCTTGGAGGACTCAAAATACCTCACGGTCAACAGCAATCTGAGATATTTCTGGTGGCTCCACATCATGACGGGACCAAGCAAGGTCGAAGCGAAATGCTTCATGGACCAAGCAAGGTCGAAGCGAGATGCTTCATGGATTGCAAGTATGTTTTTTCTACGAAACATTTCAGTTTGAAACTTAACTTTAGTCTCTTGAACTCAACGAGTATTCGAACTTTGGGATTTGGGAAGCACATCCGCCGTCATGAGGTCATGGTCGTCTTTAGCGGTGGGAAACAATTAGAACATTTCTATGATCGTCTTATTTGAATAATTTTAACGCACGTTTCAGCAGATCACGATGTCAATGAAAGAATAGGCTGGGTTTATTTCACCAGCCAGTTGTTCCAATTAACGATTGGGTGCATTACTTTGATGTTAAATTAAAACACAAGCTAAGGCAAACGTTCAGAGCAACTTGACGCAGTTATTTTGGAGTCGTTTTAATATGTTGTTGGCATTAAAACAAGCTGTTCCTATAACCCAAAGAAACTTAAGATTCGTGGTACACAAAAGCAATATCGATGTGTGATTTTATTTCAATTATGCTTGATTTTATTTAACTAAACAGGTATGGAAGCTGGGGAAAAGAATATCACTTGTCTGTAATTTTGTAACCTTTTCAAGATTAAGAATTAATGAAATGTTATTTGCTGATATGGAAATCATAAATGTACAAATACCACACCAAGCTTTGTTGCTTAATGAAAAATGCCTCTGAGCTCAGGCATAAACCAGCTTTTTTTAACACTGGTTCATCCTTACACCTTCCGTTCGCCAAACCTCTCTCATAGGCAGCCACAGGAATTACTTTTGCAGCGAAGTTATTTCTTGCAACGGACAATCATACCCTTGAAAAGCGTTTCTGATATCAAACATCGATTCGTGGTATTGCAATACTGCATACTAAGTACTTTCATGTCAAGGAAATAAACGAGAAAAGAAGACCCGAGTTTTTATATTGCAGATTTGCAAAGATAATAAGGTTAGGTGTCGAACAAGAGGATTAAGCAGAATATACATACTAATTTCACCAATACATCAACTTGAAACTCTTTGTGTATGACAGTTTGCAATACACTCCGAATTTCTGAAAAATTGCAAAACTTGCTGTCACTGGAAGATACTGGAAAGCCAAAAACGTTATTGTTTTATCAATTTTAAACCCAATTTTATTCCGCACCTGTGTAAAATGATTCAGCTGTTTATGATAAAATCGAAAAAATCAATCTACTTCCCGATTTTCCACAACGATGTTTGAATAAGTTTTCAAATTGTTGCGCAACACATTCTTTCCTTCAGAATCGCCTTTGCAAACAACGATTTTTGAATAAGTTTTCAAACTGTTGCGCAGCACATTCTTTCCTTAATTCTGAATCGCCTTTGGAAAGTTGGCGTAATTCTCCGAAAAGATAACAGACGAAAGGTAAAAATTTTAAAAAGGCAAGTTAAAGTTGTGTCGTTTTCGTTAATTGTAAAAATTTTTTTAACACTAAAGGCGAAACAAGGAGGTTGATACACGGATTAAGCGGAAAAACTGGCTGGTGAAATAAACTCAATTTTTTTTTCATTGGCTCTTAGACATCATGATCTGCTGAAACGTGCGTTAAAATTATTAAAATTAGACGATCATAGAAATGTTCTAATTGTTTCCCACCGCCAAAGCCGACCAGGATCTCATGACGGTGGCATGGCAGTGCTGCCCAAATCCCAAAGTTCGAATACTCGAGTTCAAGAGACTAAAATTAAGTTTTCTAACTGAATATCTCATACAAAAAACAGATTTGCAATCCATGAAGCGTTGTTATAGTGAATGTCAACGACATATTCAGGAGTGAAATTCTGAAGAAAATGGTGAGGAACTCACTTTTACAAAAAGACATTCCCAAGCACAGTAAAACATGTTGAGCAGACTTTTTTAAGTTTCAAAAATATGAAAGGCATCTATATGTAAGCAATGCTTCAAAGAGTGTGGAAATGCCGTTCCACCATCAAAAAAAGGTGCAACGACAATTTTCTTCCATGCGGCTGCACTCCTGGCTGCGCTTCATAAAAATGTGTCGCAACCCAACAGCAGTTTAATGTAAAATTTGTTAAGCACAATTGAAAAAAGTCAAAGAACGCCGTTACAACGATTGCTTAGCATGAAGGTCTGCGAAAATTCAAGCAGGTTTCGATTCGAATCACTTGAAGCATTGAATGCTCAGCATCGGCCAATAATAACAGTGCAGGCGGGAACTCCATGAAAAAAAGCCCAGAAGCCCAAACCCCTCGCGATGCTGCAAACTGATGTCAAATTGTGAAACAAAACGAAACACATTTGCCCAAACGCAACAACTTGTGATATTTGGATACTTTGATCACAACAAAATATTTGACTCCAAAGGCAACAACGTTTTCATCATCATTTTTAACAGAGTTTTGCAATAAGTAGAGTTCATTATTTTTCCAACTTAACCAGCACGTTTTCCGCATCAGAAATTAGACTCGCTCATGTACGTGCGACAACTGCAACAGCAGCTGTGAATTAGCATTCGTCTCGCCACAATGATGAAAATGTTGGTCAACATGCTTTATGGAGTCCTTGCCACCTCCCACACATTGTTTAGCAAATTTTCCTGACTGCTCAGTTAATGAGAGAATATTCTGACTAACGTTCTGCTTTTAATTATAACATGCTTTACCTCGTATGAAGACATGTCCAAGCCGAAACTTGATGTAAAGCAGCGGTTTTTTCGTCGAATCCACACCAGAACAGTTCACATGAGGGAATATCTACGCTCTTCAACTCGTGATACTTTATACCCTCTTGGTAAAGAGCGACTTGCAGACACGGAGACGTTAAACCATCCTGGGAAAGCTGGGCATTTCGCATTGTTGCCGCAACAATCTTCCACTTCGTTTCCAGTTTGTTTGATCGCGATGCATTCGACTCTTCGTCTGCCTGATCTTGTTCCAAACTGAAGCTCAAGTTACTCTTCTTCTCGGTCGGATCAATCGCCATTGCACTCAAAACATGCAAACATTTTTCGGCAAGCTTGATTGGGGAACAAAAACGATCATACATGAGCGTTGTGAAGACTGTGTTAAAAGAAAATGTTCGTTGTTCGCATTCATTTTCGAACTGAGGGCAGTTCCATCTTTTAAGTTTGTTAAGGTATTTTGCCAACGAAGCTGCCTTGGAATTCCAGTAAGATCTGTACAACCGCTCAGTTTCGTTGCAACACTCCAGTTCATGCTTCCTGCTTATTAATCTCTGTCCAGCGACAAGATCGCATTGCACGTTGGGGAGTGCTGATGTTGACAAACGCGAAGAAGAAGTTGAATTGAAGGAAGGACCTTTGACGTTCACCGCTTCAACGGCAAACACCGTCAGAATCGAAACCACGCATATTTGAAACACGAACCAGACCATGGTGTTTGGCATCTATCGGCTGATCTTACCAGGATATTTGCCAGCAAACTGTGCATAAGCATCAAATTGCAGCTGGATTAAAAAGAAACAAAGTCCGTTGCTTGGTAAACAAATTTTAATCGGTTTGCCATGTTGATGTAAGTCATAAAAAACAAGAGGCATGCAGAAAGCTTCGGCAATTTTCACTTTAATGCCCTCGTCAAAATCGATCGAAATTTTATTGGTTTGATTAAAACTGTTACGACTTATCAGCTAACGATCTTTTTACCGATAAGTTGAGTATATCTACCAAACTTGCAGCGCATCAGTGTTTGAGCTTGTTTCATGCAATTTCTTTTAGCAAATGGTCTACAATCGACTTGCCGTACCAGCAAAAGTAAGTCGACTTTTTATTTTGCTGTAAAATTTTACTCACAGCAAGGCGATAAAAAGAGCTATTTCTTGCTAGTGCGTTCAAGTTAACATTTCACTCTATGAAGGGTTGATGGTAGTTTTATGGGAAGGAACGTAAAACTTTAAACTATAACGTGTACCTACAAGTATGCCCAGGATGATACCTACAGTATCACCATAGCTTCAGGGAGCCGATATATCAATTTGCTTCAGATTGCATACGACATAACTATTTTTTTAAGATAATCTATTGAAGGCGCAGATTATACAAGCATAATTCAGTTTGTTTAATTGTTTAAAGGTACTCACACGTATTCTGTTGTGTTTATTACCGTTTCAAAGACCTTTTCTGTGCTTTCCTAATTTTTTAATATATTTATAGTTCCGCGATTTATCACCTACAAAAACTGTCAAAAGTAGCAAAAGAATTTTGCTGAGCAACGACTAGGAAAACGATTTCAAATCGGAAAGCATGTACATTTCCAACACTTGCGCAATTTATACATTTTTAGCATTAAAATACTACTGGTGGTTGCAGCCCTCTGTCTCTGACAACAACCACAGAAATAAAGTTACTTCAAGATGTACCAGACTTTTGTGCGTGCGGTCGTGGTGTGACTTGATGCAGGCACGGAGTGACGAAGATATCATTTCCAATTTATTTTTTTAATGGCTTGTTCCAGCCATCGTTACAAAGCTGCTTACACGTCTTCCTTTGCCTTTTTACCTAAAACAGTAAAGCTAAAAGTTGATACGGGTGCACCAGAACGCTTGTGACCCCAGACCAATATGACGCGAGTTTGATAAAGCGCTTTTTCAATAAAATGTTAAAAACAACTTTTTTTTGGGCAAGAACATATCAGAATCCTTCATTTATGTAGACAAAAGGACTTCACAAGGAATAGATAAAAAGTTGAAAAACCTCTGCACCCATACGAAACCAAAAAAAGACCATGAGCAACATACTTACTCGAAAGTAGGTAGTGTTCTCGTGAAACCCTACTTTCATAGTTTTTTTTTATGTGTAATGGCAATGAGAAAATACTAAGCATGCTCTGACTTGTTTTAAACATCACACGTCATCAAATCGACCTTTTCCAATTATATTTTTGAAAGCATGTGTTGGTCGAAAGAAGCGGCATTGAGTTCCAATCTGTAAATGGGATTCAAATTCCCATACATATTTTTTCCCAAAACGTAAAGGCTATTGATAAACTTGAATGGTTTTCAACCTTTTTTACCGTGACCCATTATAGCAATAACCCACAATAACCCAAAGATCTCATCTAAAACGCGAATAAGGCAAATATAACCAGTGGCGTACGCAGAAAATTTCCGAGGGGGGGAGTTTTGTCTCAATCGTGTGACGTCACAAATCAACTTTAGGACGACCATTCTAGAGGGGTCCGGGGTCACGCCCCCGGGAAAATTTTGCAAAATTACACCTAAAAATACGCAAATTACACCTAAAATTACGCATTTACACGTAAAAATACTAATACTGTTTATAAATTTTTTTATTTGTAGTGTCTGAGGAGGGGGCCATGGCACAGTGCCCCCCTCCGTACGCTAATGAATATAACACAGCTGTGTACATACTACTAGCCACCCCTCCATGTAACCCAACTTTGAAAACCACTGGTTTCTACGCAAAACTGACTCTTTTAGCAACTTGCCACTGCAGAGGTGGGCAACCGCTACTTTATTAATAGCGTCGCTACCGCTCTTTGTTAAATTTAATAGCGGCGCTACCGCAGCCGTTCCTGAATAAAAATAGTAGCGAGCTATCGCTGCCGCTCCTTTTGCTGCACTTTAAAAAAAGTTTTGGTCTTGCTTTACAGACGTAGGATCAATTTTGAAAAACCTAACCTTGTAATGTTTTTTTGTTAGAAGTTGTTACAGAAAAAAACGTGATCTGAACAAAATAGTCATTGAACAGTTATGATATACGAAAAATTGTTTTACAGTACATGCACATATAAACGAAACACAGACTGCACAAACCCCCGCATAGAGTGCATTTAGCTTTGTGAGTCGATTATTGTAGGCTAGCAATCGCCTTTATCAATGCAAGTTTCGCGTTGTATGTAAAGTACTCAAGAGAATGGTCAAGCAATAAAAGATCAAAACTGTTTGTCACAGAGTTTAATACACGTGTAAATTGAATTAGGCCCGCAATAGGTCACCGGCCTGGCCGGTATTTTACTGCTGTTTCAGGGGAGGCCGGTTAAAATTTGGTATTTTGAAAATCAGTGCCCAAAGCCGGTATTTTGAAAATAAATAATTTGCCGTAACTTTAAAAAAACTAACGCCGAATTTCTCAAATTATAATAACTCTAGTAGTGACACTTGTCAGGACAGTTTCTTCGGCAAAGTTTATTTGCTGCTGTTCACGCAATCCTTGATGTGATTGTCACGTCACACACACACCGAAATGCAGTGATCCAACCAAAATACGGGCAAATTACTTGAAAAGGGGGGAAGGTGGGGTACAGTCGACACTTTTTTGCATTTTCAACCACTGCTACTTTGTTGCAAGTCCAAACAAGCCCTAAATTTGTCATCACGATAAAGCAACGTTATATACGCAATATTATGCCAAAACATGGAAACAACGCAATTCAGAAAAAAATTTACAATCAATTTGTAAAAAGTACTTTTTCTGTCGAGTGTGCCCCATGCCTATAGCTCTTTCGTGTAGTTCAGAAGTTCTCTTCGTTAAATTACCGTGATTTCTAGCGTTTTTTGTAGGTTTGTTTTTCGGATGTATACGTTTCACGCGGGACCGTGTTGCCGCCCTCGAAAACATCGTCTAACTGTCGATCTGATTACCTGTACGTAAACTCCATTTTTATAGTGCAGTAATAGTAACCACATACTTTATGAAACAAACAAGCACAATCCATTCAGTGGAGACAGAGCTTATTTACGCCGTTTTGAAGTTGTCATTTTCCAAGCACTACAAACTATGGTGTTTTGATTCTCTATGCCAGGGCTTCTCAAACTTCTTTGTTCTGCGGCCCCCTTGATGGATAGCCTAGATGTTAATGATGCGTGTAAACGTCTCATTACAAATCTCAAGATGCATTTTTCGTCAATGGCGAAATCCTACAAATGCACACAATTCACGAAAGTAACTACACAGTAATAGAACTACCACGTAATGGAAACAGTAAGGCGAAAAATAATTAACAAAGTTCAATTAAGTTTATAAAAGATATCAAGCACAAGTAATGGGATGGATGCACTTGGTAATTTTTACACAGATCAATCATTCGTAGATTGATACAAAAGAACGCAGGACGAAGGACATTCTTAACATTTTTCAAAAAGGATCGGTTTTTGCACTTTCAATTTTGAGAATACCGCTTCACACAAATATCTTGTGCAAAGTCTAAGAGTTTATGAATGGCTATACTGAATGACTGAACATTCATTTCTTGTCCCTATCAAAAAATGACATAGGCTAAACTCTGTTATGAAAATTCCAGTTGCAAACGTTTGTCGTTTAATAACACCGCAAACTCATCCCAGGCATGGCAGGTGTGTGCCTTCCTAAAGTT
>Ga0210059_1016594_pt1 | contig 10604 bp, 12 predicted proteins | sample Ectturendosymbi2_FD_188042 | JGI IMG/M metagenome (GOLD analysis project Ga0210059, IMG submission 188042) | Ecteinascidia turbinata endosymbiont from Florida, USA - Sample 2 (SPAdes) (version 2) | ecosystem: Host-associated > Tunicates > Ascidians > Unclassified | place: Key West, Florida... | reverse complement strand
TAAAGAGTTTTGCTAAGAATGGAGATAAAATTTCACTGCATAATTTTAAGATTTTCACAGGGATGTCATTTTGACGAGTACCCTTTTTCTCTGTGAGTGTGTCTATGATGTGCATGATTTCTTCAGATGATGTTTCATGTAAATAAAATGAGGACTCACAGTTCATTTTTGCAATGTGGGTCTTGTTGTAGGTCTTTGTTGAAAAGTGAGATACCATACTCAATTTGCCAAGGCAAAGGATGAAGCTACCGTGAAAGCAGCGAATTATTGGCACAGCACGTTTTGTACAGCAACATCATTACCAACACTGGATTTTCAACTGCATATGAGATGGAAATTTCTAACTTACAGACTGTTTTCTAACGCGGCTGGAGGAAACTGATCCCCTAAATTTGATCTAGTAGAGATTATGTAATAACGGTTCCAATCAGATGGTGCCTTTAAGTCTAGAAGACTTATCTGGCTCATACGCATAAGTTTTTTGATCAGCAAATTTTGTCAACCATACGGGAAAAAATCGCATGACAAGCACTTCAATTGGAGAGAAGACGCTGATGCTCGGTGCGTGCACTGCGAAAAAACAATGTTTTCACTTGCCTTTGCAGTTGGTCAGATGCTATGGTTTGAACAACCTGCTGGACAAACCATCTGGGGACAGCACATTATTCACGAAGGACTAGCCGATGGAAACTTCGTCGGATTTTTTTACGATAAAAAAACGTATATCGCGGTGGCTGGAAATCAGTTCAATACACTCGGCCTTTATTGGACGTTGGGTAAGGCTTAAATAGTGTAGTAGACCTGACAACACACGCAAATCCGCCTTTTGCGTACCAAAATTCGTTTATGTTTTAAACCTCATATTTCCATATTTCCATTATCACTGGCTTTCCCAGGATTGTTTCAAGCATTACTTTTGCTTAGGTAGATGCTATAACTCAACAAACTAGACTTTGTAGATGACAGTTGCGCACTGGACAGTTAGTGGAAAAACAATATTTAATTTCAATTCGACTTATTGCATATGCGCATAGACCGCAGAAATAATTGGAAAAACAGCCGCCAAGTGCGTCATCGAGTCGTTGACAACTATGGAAAGTACTTCGACGTGCAATATATTGACTTGAACAGAGATGGTAGAGCCGACATTCTCACGACCACCGTGCAGTAAGTGTTGGTGACTACGAATGCTGCTACACTTTTTAAACTTTTCGTAGCTCTTCCAAAACGTTAACGATCATCGGCGAAAAACTTCAAACGTAGTCAGACGAAAATCAGAGAAACTTGATGCGCATGGCGCCGCCTCTTAAGTGGACAAACATGTATGTGCTTGTAGAACAACATGCTTTGAAAGAGAGGTTCGAAAACTGGTTTTTATTCAGTTAAGATACCCTTTTTTTGCAAATTCAACTGCTACTTTTTGAACTAGCAACATAATTTCGGTTAACCGCTTCGTTGCTTTAAAAGGCTTTAACTGGCTGAGAGAATTTGGATGCAAATGCAGTAACTTAAACTAGGCTCCGCTTATTCTAGAATTGCGAGCTCCAGAGGGCAAGTTTTGGGATACGAAATTCCGTATGACATACAGAACAAAGCCTGGCAAAGGCATGTTCTAGCGGCGGGTTATGTGGGCGATTACAGTCCAGGAAAGGCTACAGCATATTGGCCAAACAAGTGGAAGCGAAAGTAAGTTAAATTATTTTCGAGAACTGTCAGTAAAATTGACCGACCTTGTCAGCCTCGTATAATTTAATGAAGCAGTGTTAATCTTGCTCGATCGAACTAACGGGAATTAGTGGTTCAACATGTACGCTTGTATGTCATGTACGCGGTGCGTTTATACTGCAATGTTTAATTTACTTCTTTGAATTACCGAAGGAGTGATCGACCAAGTATCTTTTTGACTGGCGGAAGTGAAGCAACGTTATATATTTTGAGCCCAACTCCCAGAAGCAGAGGATGGGGTTATTACCAATCTGAGGTTTGTTGTCTTTTGCTTACATTTGTTTCACTTTTAATACAATTCTGTGCAAGAATTCACGTTCTGGTTTTTAAACTATTTTTGCTGCATCGTAAGCGAACTCCATTTGTTAAAATATCCCTAATTTGCAAATTAAATCTTGCACTTTGCTAACATGTGTAATCATTAGGAACAAATTCAGCACGCACATTTGTGAAGAAAGCTTTTGCTACATCGAGAAAAGTATCTAGAAAAGTTGGAATCATAACTTCAAATGAAGTTCTGAGATAGAATGCTGTAACTTACGATGTAGTCTACTGTACATTTAAACTTTTTAAAATGTCTGTGCTGCTATATAAATAATACACGCTTGGCTAGCACATACCCGGTAGAACCAAGTGTTAAATTTTGAGGGCAGCCATAGTTTCGCGTAGAAAAGCGCTCTATGAGGCATCGTCCGTAAAAAACGTGAAGAAAAAAGTAATAGTTATCACCACAGAAAAGTCTACAAGGCATCCATTTCTTTTTGCATTGTTATTCAAAAAGAAAAAGCTTAACTTTTTGAGGTGACATCAATTAGTTTGTGTTTATGAGCTGCAGACGTTAGCAGTTCTGCATAGGCATAGGCTATTACTATGGTGCATAGTACTCTGTATTTCATTGCTTGTCTCGTCTACAGCTTCTCGCCGGTAGTGGCATGCCTGGCATACCTTTCATAATGGACATGAACGGAGACTCTTTTCCAGAAATTTTCGTACCGCAGGGAAGTCAAGTACATGTGTTTTCTTATGGTGCGTGCTGCGTTTTCTTATATACGTATGCTAAAACAAAAGTGCTGTTGACAATTTTCGCTATCTAACTTTCATCGTTTTTGAGGCTTGGCTGGACACCATTTTTGTTAAGTCAGCATCCGAAGTTCTCTATAGTGTATGAGGAAAGTTTTTACATACGCTTGGTGAAATTTTGTTCCGTACAAAATTAACGCATTTTATACGGGAGGAGAACAATGTTGCTAACTAGTGTCGAATCTAGGGGGAAGTTAGGGGAAACGTCACCTCCAGAACGTTTATGATGCACCAGGAGCGTATATATGCGCTCCTTTTTGCTACGTATAGAAGCACAAACACGCGTTAACCAACACTCTGAACCAGGGGTGAGGAACCTGCGGCCTTCAGGCCAAATGCGGCCCGCATGAACATTTGGTATAACCACATCATAATTTTCGTTTCCCAATTTAGAGTACAAGATCGCCTCAAAACGAATGTCCATGATAAGCAGGTACGTAGTCAGTAAACCAGAAGCCTCAATCCCTTAAGATAGTATGTCATAATAAACTTCTATTCTCGTAGTAAGATAAAGAGTGAATTTTAGGATAAAATCAATTATTATTTGCGGCCCGCCAGCGATAATCTAGAATTTACACGGCTAGTGAATAGGCTCCCCACCCCTTCTCTAAACAGTGCTTGCACCTCATTGAACTGCAGGATTTGTGAGCCAGGTAGAAGCCTGGGTCCCTCTATCCTAGCTATGTCCAACCAGCGGGCCGCATGCGACCTAGTCGAAGGTTTCGTGCGGCCCCAGCTTAGGTTTTCGCTGTAGTAAAAGCATCCTATATACTGACAACCTGTCCATTGTGATAATGTTGAATTTGTCGTTTTTAATCCAGGTGGTCCTCAGTGGCACTTTATCACGTCTGTTACTATTGGAGTTAGGATTCGAACGCGTTCAGTACATTAGTTTAAGCTAAATTTAGTTTGCTAAGGTCAAAGTAAGCTATTCAGTGTGCGGCCCTCTTATGTCATTCAGTGTGTGGCCCTGGTTAGAACAGTGGCATAATTTTTGGCTCAGTAAGCCATTTGGGTTGGACATAGCTGCTCTATCCAGTATCTTTTTCACACTTTTTATTGTTTGTCCCCATTCTTTCCCCACCCAATTTTTTGTTGTGGATGCCCATTCTTTTTTTGTTGCGGGTAATTGAACAAGTCCTAGCAACGAAAACTTTTCCCAATTTTCTTCATAGCGTTGCACAATTTTCATCAACATTAATTTCACTAATTTTCAGCTACGGGAAGTTCTCGTATGGCTGTGAAAGGATAGAAAATTGTGGTTCATTTTTCATTCAATCTCAAACGAATTTACATGCTTTTAAGTTGATACAAGACACCCTCATATTGGCTTCGGAGTTGTGTGAAAGCTTCACCCAGTTCTGGATTAACAATGGTAGCAAATGTAGCAATTACTAGGGGCCGGCACTTTTAGAGGTTCCGCGGTCCTTTGGGTTAAAGTTTTTCCTTATTGTATGCAACGGTGGATATTAAAATTTAGGTGTCCAAGGAAAACTCTCAGAAAGGGGCCCAATATTTTACACATGCTACACAGGAACTTTCTTCGCTGAAAACAAGTTAAAATTTTCATTTTTTTCTGGGAATTTGCTTCTGCGTGGAAGTGCATCTCACATTGTAAATTGTTTGAAGTCATTTGACTTTAACATGTTTTTGTCTACACATTAAACTTGTTGAGGTGCCCCTTTTGGCACTTTTGCACATAATTTTTTCTTTATTTTCACAAACATATAGCTTGCTTCAGAATTTATCAAATGTAGCTGTAGAGTGATTCATGAACTTTTTAACAAAACAATACAAAAACTAAGTGCGAAACTCTCAAAAGGGGGGGCATTAAGCGAAAGATTTCAGTTGAATGCTTTTACATTAGGATTAGACTAATGTGATTTGAAAATTAAAATGTTTTGCAGTTTTTTTTACGAAAGTATGGGAAAGCTCAAGGAATGAGGCCAAATTGGAGCAATTTCCAGATATTGCTTGATTGTATTGTTATGAATGGCATTTTTTTTCATATTATTAGGCCCACATCGCATTCACCTGTTCTACAAGTAGCGTTACCTTTTCGGTACTTTCAAAATGATTTGACCAGTTGCGCCAAACCTGGGATTTTGCTCCCAGATCTGGGTTCTCAGTGCCTTTCTGCGTTTCTGGTTTTTTCTTCTGAAGAATTGGGGCTTTTACGATTTAACTGCATGGCGGTGATTTAAAACAGAGTATGATTTATTATACTTCTTATTTCTAGTTTCATCTTTCTTTATCTTGTTTTATCAAGGTATTTTAGTCTTCAGCATAACTGATGTACAAGCAATTAACACCGGGAAAGCTGTCTATAAATTAGCTAGGTGCAATGAGTTCAAGTGACGTAGACGCTAATGAAGCAAATCCGAAAAGACAGATGAATTGGTATACACAGCAATTATAAGGTAGAGTAGTTGAAAGATCCAGGTCTCAAAGGTTAGCAACAGAGCACATTGGGAATGAAGATTTAATTACTGTAAATGCTACCAGATCACCGTCAGAAATGCAAACAAGTCCATGTTACTGCGATATAATAATTCCGACAGACACACAAGTTCAGTAGCAAAGTTATAAGATATATCCACTCGCACGTTTTGTGACTTACTGATGCCCATATGGTAGATAGCAAAAAGATTCACCTAATTTGTGTCTGTCTGGGATTTTCTGTTCAAATCTGGGATTTTATGGTGAGTCTACATCGGGGTTTTCAAAAATCTTAATGGCAATCCTGGATTTGGCATCTACTGTATTTTCTGGCCATTGGGTAGTGCACTTAGAGTCTTCTTTTGCGAATGTCAGAAATGATATGTGCATCTAATTATCTCTCATCGTGACCAACTGCAGTGGAGAACGGTCATTTTCTGCAGTGGAGAACGGTCTCTCATGGTGATCAACTGCAGTGGAGAACGATTTAAACAAGGAGCACCAATAGACAAAACAAGCTGAACAGCCTGGTTCTAAGGAGTATAGAACATGAACTTCAATGTGAAATAGACACTACCAGTATTATAAGCAAGTTTGTTATGGAAAAATTTAGAAAATGCAATCTTAAGCTGTAGGTTTTCTGCTTTTGACAATGAACTTCGACACTTATAACGTTACTGCACTGTCTAACTATAGCAATGATCAAATTTGTTGATGAGTCTGGAAGCATTAATTACTGTCTCTGTACTGTACTTGCGAGCTGTACAGTAATGTATTTCTTCTTTAGATAAGATACGCATATATACTTTTTTGGTAAAAAAACATATGTAACCCATAATGTCCACCAGTTGCTCTTTAATCCAGTTCTTTTTGTACTTACGAAATTCAGTATGCCTCATGGTAGTCACATGGATGCCCACATAATTTATGATTTAACAGTTGCTCACTTGTTCAAGTGTAATATTAACTTAGGGCCCCGCGATATTAATACGCTACAGGCCCCGCGATATTAATACGCTACAGGCCCCGCGCTGCCTTAATCCGGCACTGGCTTCACCATTTAAACTTTGCAATGCCCTAGTTTGGAAAAATAAAATTATGTTCACCCTAACTAAAATTGTTATGTTGGAATAACACTAAAATTTTCTCAATAATTTCTCTATCTTCTCTGACGCAAAGTCTCGAAGTATAATAATTTGTTTTAAAAGAGTTTCTTCCGTTCATAATAATTTTTTGTTTTAAAAGAGTTTCTTCCGATAATGCCGATTTTTTTGAAGATTACAGAACATCTACAGCTAACCCAAAGCGAAGAAAAAGCTCAACAGCCGGTAAAGTGACCATTAAGAAACGTCCTATCAAGTTTCGTCCTCCATTCTTTCGTCCTACTCCATCCAGCTTGCCTCCGGCAATTCCCGCTGATGCTACGCCCGTTGCTACCCCACCTCCAACCAGAGCAAGTTCTCTCCCAACATTGAATCTTCCAGCACCGCGTAAGTTTGACATCTTATTGTTTGGAAAGAAATTACTTTCGAATTAACTGTCGGTGAAAGCAATAACCGCACAGCAGGGGCGGATCCAAGAAGTCACGTTAGGTGGGTGAGATTTCTGTAATATTTGGTAGTCAAATCTCAATGGCTTCGTTACTGTAAGAGAGATGAGGTATATTTCACAACACTGCTGTGACAAAACAATGGACGACAATGAGACATGTCGAACATGACGAAAGCCGTCGGAATTGGTTTTGCTATGTTGTTTTCCAAATTGTACAAAAGCATGGTGAATAGAGTCACCATGTTTTACGGGGGGCATCGCCCCCGTGGATACACCACTGCTACACAGACAAAACCATTATAAGAACTACTATTGGGTTGTAGGAAGTCGCACCTCTGTTTCAGAGGCTGCTTCACCGCAGTGTTAGGCCTTTGCCGCTCCATGCCGTGTTGCGCGACAAGTGTGGAAAATTAATGTTCGTGGTTTACGCGTAGGAATCTTCTTTTTACTACAGTATAGTTCGTATTTAATAACTGCTGAGTGGGACATAATTTTTTCGTTTTGCAGGAACAAGCGCACCGAGCCTCTACAATCTTGGAGGAGGGCCATATTTGTTATCGCCAAGGTTACCTGTAGTTTCATGTTCAACAATTTATCTGTTTGACACTGCTGTCGAAGCTAGCTTTAAAAACCCGTCATAAATCATAAAAATGTAAACGCATTTGCGGAAACATTTTTTGCGCTTAATACCTCAATAATTTCCCTGGCCTGCTATTGAACGTCTTGGCCCGTTTTGCAAACCAGTCTCCTCCCGTCTGATTTTGTGGCAGATCTTGAAGATCACTGGAAAAAAATTTCAAAAATTGTCTCTCGAGAGTAATTTTAATGTGCGGTGGTTTTGCAGAGGCTTCATATTCGGTTAGTATTTCCTGGAAAAGTTCCATGAGAATGAGAATTGTATTTGGCTTTATGGGCTCAAAATATGTGGCGATTGTAACGACACAATACCGCCGCATAGCATTTTTGGGTGTTGACTGTACTTACATGGGCGTCGGAAGGAGGGGCAGGGGGCCTTGGCCCCTGGATTTTGAAATTTGACATTTTCCCATCAAGTGTTTAGAAAAAAGGCTGTTTTCTTAGTTTCGAGTGGTTAAGGGTAGCCAAAAATATTTTCGCCGGGGGAGACCCCTGCCAAAATCTTTTTGGCTACTCCTGAAAAATACACTATCGGCCACTACCTGGAAAATGTCCTTCCGACGTCCATGTGTACCGAAACGTTTTGATCAACGAAACACTCTGGAAATGCAACATGCATGCTAACGAGTGCTCACCAAAGCGCGAAGTGAGAAGAGCGGAGTCCGGAGCTTTTAAGCCGAGTTTCAGTTTTCAGTCATTGTGTGTTCAAATTTCAGGGAACGGTTCAGTGATTAGACTCTTGGTTTTTTATAGTTGTCACTGTGTTGCAAGTTCGTAACTGCAAGGCTCTCGTAAGCTTATTTGTGATTGCGCAAACCGCGAATTCAGAATTTTCGAATATGGTGAAAGCAAAATAAATGGTCTCGGAATCAAAGCTGATGAGTAGACAAAAACAAGATTTCATCCATCTCTAATGCAAACCACACCTCAAAAAAACACCATACAACAGGGCCGCAGCTGTAGCCGCCGTACGAATTCAATACGACATTTGGCAACAGCGCGTGTCTTTGTCATTTAACTTGGTAGAGATAGTGAGCTAATCTCGCATTCCTCGTGGTAATGCGATTCAGACAGCGAACTTCGAAAAATAAGGTTGACAAGCCACACAGCTACACAACAGCAGAGCGACGAACGAGTTGAACGCGAACGAGCCATCAGACCGCTTTGAAACTGCAATCAAACCAACACACGTGTTTTCAGTTTAAGTAGCTTCTTGGAATTTTCTTTCTGTAATTGTTACCATACATTGTTTTGAAAACCACCTCGGTTAAATAATTGACACCTTTAAGATGTGATATTAGTAATACAAGATTTTGCAATCTTGATATTTTTGGATGGTCCTTCATCAGAAAGGTTTGCTAACGTGCAATCTGCACATTAACGGGGGAAGGGATACATCTTTGAGCTCATCACAAGCCCACTCGCTATATACAACCACGAATTTTGCAGTATTATGGTGAGAAACCCTACGGTAGAAAGTTTGAGACCCATTTTTCAGACCTGTTTTATTTGGGACTGCAGCCAAGGCACACTGGGACTGCAGCCAAAGGCACCCTACTTTTGGACAGGGGGGGACATAATATATTTTGTCTTCCCCAATATTTTGCGATAAAAAGTAATGTAGTTGTGCAAATTCCATGGTTACATTACTGTTGGAAATGTTTCCCCAGCATAAAACCAGGGAATAAGTGAGAAAAATTAACATTATCACTGGATTCTCTGTAGACACAGTATACAGATTTCCTATGTAAACTGAATTGTCGTGATTGTTGAAAATTGTGTTGGTTAATTTCAGTTACCGAGTCGGTGTGCACATGAACTTCTCTGAATCAATAATCACTTCGCTGGTCTGTCGTCCGCAATCAGAATACGATTGCCACCAGGCACATAGCTGGAGGGGGGTAACGGGGCAATGCCACCCCCAATTCCAAAGTTTTCAGGTTAATAAAATATTTGAAGCATATGTCAAAGAAATACTTCAGTGCAAATCAACGAAACTGCCTCAAGGAACTATCCTACTTCAGCTTTTAGTCGAATACAAACTTGTACCTAACTTGTTAATCAATGACCGCAAGTAAAACAATTGGAATAACGCTTTTCGAAGCTGTTTTTGGCGCACCAGCTAGCTGTATCCCACCTAATGGTTATGTAAGCTTCATTTCAAGACCATCACAAATTCCTCTCTGATAACTGTGGATGTTACAAATATAACCTATGCTTGTTCCAGTGTCAGCGTAGACTTAAATCAATATGGTAGATTTTTGTTGTTGCACAGTTTTAAAACTACATGTATGAATATGGCGGTGAGATAAATTTTATGTCTTGAAGCTCAAACTTTGGCTGAGAAGCGATTCAGTTTCAAAGTCTTCTTCATTGCGCCATAGTCACTGGTTAGCAACAAAAGCATTCATTCTAGATATTTATTTGTGATGACATGTATTGTGACAGTTCAATTACGTGGAGCCTTAACGTCTTCATAAATGATTTGCCTTTACCTTGCCGGCGAGTGAAAGATCAATCTTTTCTAGATATACTGTTCATAAGCTCAGTGTTTCAACTTTCATCTGATGTTAATTGCCACCCTATCCTACAGTAAATTATTTGAAATCATTTAACTACAACGAGAAGAGTCAGTAGCAAAATCTAACGTAAGTAGCAAGATGCTTTTCATTTTGCAAGTGCTGAGGGAATTGACACTGCCATTTTTTACAGGTTGCCTACTGAGACAACTTGCACAGAGGTGGATAATAAAATTTAGGGGCAAGGTCTCAGAAAGGGGCCCCAAAACATCGCCACTGCGAAAGGTAGTGTACACGTGGTTGTTAGGTCTCTAATGAAACTTTACAATCCGCATGCTTTAGACTTAACTATTGCTAATACGTGGATTCGGCCTAGCAGTTAAGTCAGGGGCGACACTCATAATTCTCGGATTATTTAGTCTCCCCGAGCTTCTGGTCTGTCCTAAAACACATTCAAAACACCATTAGTATTTTTTATATAAGCTTTTATTTCACAAAACTTCACATATGAAAGGTCGATGTACTCACCAATAAATCAGCATTGTGACAGAAAAATAGCCTCTCCCATTCCCGACACAATCCAACAGAAGCGCAAGGGAACGCCTGACCAACAACAGTTTGACAAGTACTCAAGCAAGCTAAATGTGACTGACT
>Ga0210059_1016591_pt1 | contig 10605 bp, 8 predicted proteins | sample Ectturendosymbi2_FD_188042 | JGI IMG/M metagenome (GOLD analysis project Ga0210059, IMG submission 188042) | Ecteinascidia turbinata endosymbiont from Florida, USA - Sample 2 (SPAdes) (version 2) | ecosystem: Host-associated > Tunicates > Ascidians > Unclassified | place: Key West, Florida... | reverse complement strand
CCCCCCCTTACATTTGCAATTACAAATTTCCATCTATTTTGCGCCTGCCTAGACAAAAATTTCATCTGTTTTATAGATTTGATTTGTGCACGTTGTGGCAAGACCAACATTCTATTCGTAACACGTCGAAAATACTGCACACATTGCTCAGCAAAAATTAAGCAGCAAAGTGTTTTCTACTTTGTTGAAGACCGAAACGAATGAATTACGTTGCGCGAATGCTGGCAATCACTGATTGCGGTTATAGTCCTGTGCATGGATTTACCGTAGTGGTCGCTTTGCAATATTGAAGCAAAAACAAATCATAGGAACTTTTTGCACTATAGTCTATCTGCAAGAACGATTTCATAATACCGCACAGAAAACAAGTATGGCGTGCAAATGCAACACAGGACGGTAAATATCTCCTTTTGAGAAACGTTTAATGATGGTTTCCGCATAGGCTAAGATTAAATGAATTTTTCTAAAAACTGTTTCCTTCGAGATCGGCGCGTGAATTACGGGAGGCTTCAATTTTTTGTTGTGATCTATGCGCAGTAAACACCGAACCGTAGACCACAAAAATGAAACAATCACAGTGGACTTTTGAGGTCCACAACTGCTTATGTTTTTCACAGAAGTTACGGCGTTTCAACAAACTGTTGCAACTACCGAATGGGTATAAGTCAGCAACACTTAACGAAAACACTCACTGGTCAGCAAAATAAAACGAAACATCTTACTACAGAAAACAAACGAATCACTGAAATTGTTGGATCACATGAAATAATTTTCAAACTGAAGTCAAGCAAGATATAACACATACAATTCAACAATCGATTAGCTGACTTCTCGTAATTTCAAGAACCGCTTTGTGCCAGTTGGATACCACCACTGGTTCCCGCTATCCGTATCTGTTGAAAGCGAAAGTAGCAACGTTTTAAGCCAAGCTTCCCCCGACCTAAATGTTTACTTAGCTTCATGCATTTTCCCATAGAGAGGAAAAAAATGTTCAGTTATGGTGTAAACTGGCATTCCACTACCAGTGCAACTTTTTTCTGGAATTATCATTTCGCATATATCCAGATTATCTTCATCTTGCCACTGTGGACTTTTCACATTCTCCGCATTTGCGATAATTACCATCATTTCCCGCTGACGACGCGGAGCCACTAAGAATTTCAGACATATGTTACTTCTGCATCTTCATGAGATGGAATAGTCATCTGCAAGCAGCGCACAACCTGTCTCCGGGACCCCGGAGCGGGGGTAGGGCATGGGGGACTTTACAAAATTTGAGGGCAATGAAGACTTATACAAAAATAAACATGCATGTTTTTCCCAAAACATTTGTTGTAGTAATGATGCACACTTGTAAAGCTATATTTTGAAGGGTGTCCGTTCAAGACAGACCGTTCATAACGGACCACTCAAAACAGACCACGTTCATAACAGACCCATTCATGGCAGACCCGTTCATAACAGACCACGTTGATAACAGACTCTGTTCGTACCTAGGGCCGGACAGGGCAAAGGGTGTTAGGCAAAATGGTTTGGACTTTTAGCGTCCACACTGGAATAGACATTGAGACGAGGTTCGTTATCAAAGTGGTCTGTTTTGAAAAGGTCTGTTATGAACGTGGTCTGTTCTGAATGGTCTGTTTTGAGTGGTCTGTTCTGAACGGGTCTGTTATGAATGGGAACCATTTTGAAGCATTGTTATGTTTTTATGAGTCACGAGTTTCAAACTGTTTACTGTAATTGGGTTCAGCGCAAAAGCCCCCTCATACTGAAGGTGGTGGTGGAAATTGCATATGTTGCAAGAATTTTGACCTCAAAAAATAAAAATGTAAATTATAAGAAATGATTCTGATGTTTTCAGGATGAGTGGACAGCTTAATTAACAATGCACCTCCAGATAGAGATGGAAGGAAAGATGAAGCCCGCTTTTAACTTCAGGTATCCAGAGCTAGCCTATATTGATTTGCCAGAAATTGAGAATAAAACTGTGGAATGCTTGCCAAACAGCTAAAAAAATCCTGCACAGAATCGGGCGTCGAAATCTACTTTTGGGTCCAGTAGATGGAGTTGGAAGTCAATAAATTTTATCGAATGAGCTTTGGCTACATTGAGAGTACAACAATATAGTTAGCCATTAGCTGTAAATCCAACAAAGGTTGACTGACTATCGAAAATATACTACAAAAACAATTAACCCATTAGCAATATCGACAAAAATGTCCTCATTGGTTGCAACAGAAAACTATTGTAAATGGAATAGAAACATATTGGCCTCCACACCATTCCTTTCTGGTATGAGTGCGTGTAGCATGCATATCAAAACGACTCGTGTGACATCACAAAACTACTGACTTCCCCCCTCCCCCTTGTCACAAATCTAGTGACCCCCTCTCCCCCGTTAGGATGTGACGTCATTTCTGGACGGTCCCATGGGCCTTAATAATGTTGAATGTTTTTTTTTAAGACACTATGATGCTTGTATTATTAAGATAGAGGGTAACGTTTTAAATGAGAACAGAGTCTAAAAAGATAAATCAGTGTTTTAAATTATATCAAAAATTTTTAATGAACCAACTGCTGGTACTTGATTGTGAAGCAGTAAAATCCTGAATCAACTGCTTCAATTCCGGTATCAACAATATAAAAGAAAACAGGTTTTCACTTAAAAATTTAACAATATCCATTTCTTTTTATTATTTACATCACAAGAAACGCTTAACTTTTTGCACGCTGCGGGCTTGCAAAGAAGGGCCTGGCTCGCAGCTGTGCCGCGAATTTGATACCAATTTATACAAAAGTGTCAAATACACAGTGACACGTGACCTATGACCCGTAAAAAAGTTGCGCGAACCAATGCGTGACTGAACCAAGTCTTGTTCAAGTGGCTGTGAGATGCAGACGACTTGGTAGCTCTCGTCGTTCTGATTGAAGAACGTCTCTTCGAACAGGATCTGAGCAGAATGGCATTCCTGCAGCTGAAGATCGAGAGTTTCGCTGCGACTGTCGTACGAAGGCTTCTGATGTTTGTTGACGAAACCGGAACCACAAAGAATAGTGGACCCTTCAATGAGCACTTCCTGAAATGTGAACACACGAACCGGTGTGATCAGTCGTGGCACATTAAAATGGATGCCTTAAAAGAATATGCACTGCAATGAAGGCTTCTGACAACAAAATAATCAAGCAAGAAAATTAACTGCCCCGAAGACTTACTTGTTTTAAACAAAAACAAACCAACTTCACAAAAGTAGAGCAGCAAATTTTCTGTGCAGGTAAAAGCATTAAATAAACTATGTTGTGTCATGCCTAGATGCATGGCAGTGCTAATGCATAGCACCAGGTGTGGATATTAGAATTTATAGCCCTGAGGCAAATCTCAGAACGGGGCCCCAAAACACCAGTATTGCAGAAGGCAGTTGTTGAACTAGGTTGATAAAAGAATTAAATTTGTTTAACATTTTAATTTCTCAACTAAATTCAAAAACTAAGTGCAAAACTCTCAAAGATGGTGGCCACAGCATTTCTGAAAAATGGGGGGTTGAGGTAACTGCCTCATTCACCTCCTCTAATATCCACCCCTGCATAACACTGAAGCAGGTTTGACAAGGGTGATAGAGGGGCAATCCATAATGAAACTCCATCAACAACAAAAGATGAATTTACTCAGCACATACATATTAGAGAAGTCAATTGAACCTTGCAGGTTTTAACTTCACAGCAAACTACCAGCAATAAGTGATCAATTTTTTACCTTGCCATTAAATGTCATAAACTTGTTTTGTGGTGATGTTTCAGTATCATCACACAAGTAAAGCACAACTGGTTTCAGAATGTGAGACTCAAAATATTTTTGAGAAAATAGGTCTCCATCTTCTATTCCAGACTTCCATGTTCCTTGTTGAGGTACACAAATCTAACAAATGGAAATCATTAAATGCACACCAAGTCATTTTACGATTTTGAAAGACTTTTCTTCAAACATACTAATAGTGGCTTAACACTTTTTTCCAGTACAAGTTTTTTCATCCCAAATATTGCCCACTGCAAAAAACTGTTTTCTGTTAGCAACAAATAACGTTTGACAAAACTTCAGTTTGCTGAAGATATTTTGATCCTCATTATTGAATTTTTATATAATAAGACAAGAAACAGTAGACATCAATAACCACATGATCACCACTTTTCAAATCAAAAACAGAACCAACAAACATTAATCAGTCTCAATAACAACTAGTTGAATGCCTTTATAATGTTATTTGACAGTTGTGACAAACTTTACAATTTAGACCAGCAATTTAAAGGGTTTTGTGTGAGGACTCATATAACATGCCAATCTTTATACCAGGGGTCACCAATTCACCTGCAAGCCTGTTCTGAAAATAATTAACATGATCAGTGCCTTTACACAGAAAAATATCATGAATGTTATTAATTATACCATAATTAAAGATTAATTGAGCAATTATTTTATTTCACAAGTGTGTATCAAACTGGTTGCCCTTCACATTCGTTGGTACCCAAGAAGTACTTCTCAGTCACAAAAAGGTTGGTATAACCTCTTTGTTATATAGTGTTGCAATTGGAGGACCAAGTGGCAAGTGCACAAAGCTTCACACTGTAGCAGCAAGCAACAATAGAGGTCACTCAGGATCACCACAAGCCAACACAAGGTTAGACAACCTTTAAAAAGCATATTCAACAATTCACCAGGTTCACAAGCAGTATTAGAGATCATTCACCAGCATCACGTTGCTAAGCTCATTCCACTAGGATTATTCTATTACTTTGGATGATGACAACCCTTTGTGACTTTCTACCCATAACTTTTCCTGATATGACAACATTGCTGACCTTGCACCAAACACTGGCTTTTGTCAGAAAATAATTTTTTTTTCTAATTTTCCGCACTCCATTATTTCTACTTTGTGCTCAAGAAAGCCTTTTGCATTGCATTTTCTCAGTCTTAAGCTGGTTTCGTTGCAGGTTTCTGGCGTTTCTGCCAGCTATAACCAACCTTTTTCTCACAAGAACACCCTTCTAAATTTTTACTTCAGAATACTCCAAATCGTTTTGTGGGTCACTACTAGTTCTTCTTGTGTTGATTTTTTTTCTTGTACCCAACACTTATTGGATTAATGTTTGCTGCTAATATTGCTGTAATCTGTCCATGCCCTTGTCTCTTCAACATCATTTGGTGACACCATGCGTCTGGTTGGACTTAACTCATCCATGGAACTCACCCCATTATGGTCTGTGGGTAAATTGTTATTTCTTCACGATTTATATGTATAAACATTGTTTTCTGCCCTTGCTGCTTGTTTTGTTAACACTTTGAGAGCTAGCGTATGATATATTCGTACCTAGATTTCGGCCTAAAACCAGCAGTTTTCGGTTGCCTTATCAACGCCGTAGCTCCTCCGCCAATTGTGCTAGAGAGCTTTTCAAGGGCTCAAACGGATCGGCCAGTCTTCTAGTCTGCACTCAAAAAAATTTTTTGGTTGGGGGTTGTGGATTTTTTGTGAGTGACGTCATAAGTGAAGTAGTTTTGGGGTCATTTTGGCTCAAGTTACCTGGCCTAGGGCCCAACCACTAGGCCAAAATATTTCGTTGAAGTTTTTATTGGAAACTAGGCTCAAGTCCGTGTATTTTGAGCCTTTGATCAACTTTCTAGCATTTCTGGTTCAAAGGTTATGATCTAAAATAAACAAATTAATTAATTATCTAATCAGTCAAATATTTTATTACTTTAGATCATAACTTTTGAACCTGAAACCCCAGCATGTCATCCAAAGTATCAAAAGACTTGGATTGTAGCCAATAAAAACTTCAGTGAAATACTAACATCTAACGGTTTGAGCCCAGGGCCAGGTGAAGTGGGTCAAGGTGGCCTAAAAGTCCTCCACTTACGACGTCACTCATGAAAAATCTGCACCCCCCAACCACAAAATTTTCTTTCAAGTGCAAGCTACAAGACTTGCCAATTCTTTTGAGCTTTTGACCGGGTCGGTGGCACTTACCAGACTGGAGAAATTCCTGTGCAAAGCCACGTGTGTTTCGGTGGCTTTTTCGCAAAAATCCCCGAAAGCAGCCAAACGCCAAAATGTTAATGAAACGTTATGCTTCTAATTGCATTGATCTCTGCCTCACAACCCTTGTGGTTGTTGACTTTCATCACCTACACACTTGCTTCAAATGCCCATTTCTACATGTCTCAACTCTTCACCCATTGCTTGCCCATCATCATGTGTGTTACGTTATTGTATATTGTGTATGCACTATAAATCAATTGCTTTATATACTTATTTTTATGTGTATTTTTCTCCGCCCTTTCTAGATTGCTTCTGTAAATACTTTTTGTCACCATGTTTCTTCTGCATACTCTGTTTTAGTGAGACCTTTGTGTCTGATTCTTTCCCATTATTTGGTTCGATGGTTTTCTGTATCATGGCATGGATATTTCGTTACTGTCTAAACCTGCTGTATGAGTGGTCGCTGTTTTTTCTGTTTCATGATGGTGCTTTAAGAAGACTTCTCTGAGTGAAAATACGACATAAGTCGCATAATATGTCATAATTACACTCACTGTTTGCAACAACCATTGCATGTTATTCTTTCATTGTTACAATATTACAAAAGTCGAGTTTCTACCAAATAAGCATGCTTAAGCTCGTCTAAAGTTCTTGAGTAGGAAAAAATCCAAGTGAGTCAAATAATTTACACACTACTGTATTTAGGCCTGTTTCAAATTATACACCTAGAATTGGCAGTTGCTTGGATATATAACATCACAAATGGTAATATAGCTTTTTTAGAATCCCAAGTGCATTGTATTTAATTTACGCAGTAAGGTCGTTTTTGGTAAATATAAAAAATAAACTTCACCACACACTTTTATTCATTATAGGTTCTTCACTTGTAATCAAAGTTGCGGATATATCCCAATCAACTTATTGCACTAATGGAAGAAATACTAAACCTGCATGCATATATTGAGTTCTTAATTTTTAGTTACCCTGTAAAAAGCAGATATCCATCAGTAGCAGAGGTTGGTGGCAGATATAAAATGACGTATCTGCAGTTGCAAAAACAGATATTTCAAGGTGACCAATGACCCCACAATGGTATTAAAGATAATAGTTGTTGCTAGCCTAAGCTTAATTTCAGCCACCATCGCTTTCACACCAAGATTTTTCCATTCTTCACAGCATGTTCTAGTGAGGCCCAAACTTAGGTTTGAACTGTTGTGAAAATACAAAAATGAAAACATCGGAACTTTTCAGCAGATATCACGTGTGCAGGGGAAGGTTATATTAAATTGAAATGAAAATATTTTTTCTGTTGCATCTTTACCTTTATTTATTATGGAACAAGGTATTTTTCCACTCCGGTTACATCACCACAGATCTGTCAACGATATCCACTCTGACGGAGATCCGTTCTTTACTATGACTACGTTTACAAGGTCAGTTTTGCGTTGTCTCCTTACCATATGTAGATAAAGAGTAGTCTGGTTTTGAACGTGATTTGCTGAGTCAGCACCCCAAACGAGCCAATGCATTGGCTGCCTCAACAGGAAGACGTCTCGTTATGAAGTCTACGTGGTCTCGCTCGCGCAGTATTAGGCTAGCACCTAGCATTCAGTGTCTGTCTCTAGATAAGATATGACTGCGCTGTTATTCATATTAGTGTGTTGAGTTCAGTTTTAGAAGTGTAATACCAACATAATTACCAGTTGACAAGGCACATCGGCAAGGATGGGTAGTTTTACAATAGATAGCAGTTTAGGCTTTGTGTTGGCAGTGTTGTTAGGATTTCTTATTTTGAAGGCAAGAATCTTAAATCACGCCTGCTAAAAACCATTTGCTTCTGTATTTTACATGTCAATAAACAAAATTGAGTGCAATTATTCTTTGCCATCAGTGGTGATAGAAGTAAAAGATAGCCTACTGCAGTAACTAAAACATACTTTTTGAAATGTAGGCTATCTGCCAGTTTTAGATATCCCTTAACACTTTGGCGTCCGCTAGGATTCGGGGATTTTTGAAAAAAACGCCTAAACGCACGTGGCTTTGCGCGGGAATTTCTCAGGTCGGGTATGCTCTACAGACCTAGTAAATGTCTCAAAAGACGTGGCAAGTCTTCTAGACTGCACTCGAAAGAAAAATTTTGCTTGGGGAGTGCGGGTTTTTGTGAGTGACGTCATAAGTGGAGGACTTTTAGGCCACCTTGGCCCACTTTGCTTGGCCCTGGCCGCCAACCGTTAGGTGGTATTTCGCTGAAGTTTTTGCTGGAAACTAGGCTACAATCCGAGTCTTTTGATACTTTGGATGACCTGCTGGGGTGTCGGGTTCAGAAGTTGTGATGTAGGTTAGTAAAAATATTTGGACTAATTAGCTAATTAATTAATTTGTTTATTTTATATCATAACTTTTGAACCAGAAACGCTACAAAGTCCATCAAAGGTTCAAAAGACTCGGACTTGAGCCTAGTTTCCAATGAAAACTTCAGCGAAACACTTTGGCCTAGTGGTTGGGCCCTAGGCCAGGCAACATGACCCAAAATGACCCTAAAACTACTTCACTTATGGCGTCAGTCACAAAAAATCCGCACTCCCCAACCAAAATTTTTTTTTCGAGTGCAATCTACTAGACTGACCGATCCGTTTGAGCCCTTGAACAGCTCTCTAGCGCAATCAACTGCTGTTTTTAGGTCGAAATCCAAGTACGAATATATGGTAGACCGGCTCTCAAAGTGTTAATGTCTACAAATAAAACATTACCGAGAAGATGCTTATTCATTATATAGGCTGAAAGCTGTGCACAACATTGGATAAGAAGGTCTGTTTGAATATAAATATATATTTTAAATAGGCTACTGATCAGCTGGGAGTGGCTTGGCAGTGTTAGGAATAGTTGTTTTGAAAGTAAGAACCCTCGTGTATTGCACTAATCTTCACAAATCAGGCTTGCAAAATTAGGGCAACTTTCTGGCATCAGTGGTGATAGTAGTAAAAGATATATAGTTATTTCACTAGCTCCTTGAAAAAATGTCACAGGATACATTTGGTATAACAAATACTGAATGTTCTGTATTCATCATGTGACATTAGGCTATATGTTTAAGTATCAGGGTAAATTAAATATAGTTTGACTGATGAAAAGTTCCACCTAGGCACTTGCAGACACATGCAATATTAAGGGGTACTCTCCAAAATGTTTTTCAGCATTGTGCATAGGAAACCTGTGTGAAATTTGTATGACTGTAACTTTGCACATGTGACATCAACGCATGCTGTAAACATCAGCGCATGTCTGCTATGGATGGATTTTACAGTGTGCTACATAATTCATAATTCACAGCACCAACTTCATGAGAGGCATGCACAGCAATTGCCAAATTCATGAAATCTGTACATCAGTGCACATGCTTTCCAACTCCATGCAACCATTTGTTCACTAGCCTCCACAGTTTACCAACGCGTCTGCCACACGTGAATGACTTCAGACATGTAAACCGAACAGTACAATGACGTCAGAACGGGCTGTCTCGGTTTGGCAGACCGTCGCTTGGCATGTAAGCATAGTAATTGTACCAATTTTTATTGGCAATTATTCAATCAAATCTTGTTAATAAAAAACTCAAAGCCTAAACTTTCTTATTCGTACAGTTTTTCTTACCATCCAGCGCTCATTGCTCGCTTTTTGAAAAAGATCATCATGCTTTTGACATAAACATATATACCATCCATTTTCAGTTAAGTCTTCATCATAACTTTCCATCGCATAAACAAATCAGAAGGTATGTTAACCAAGTAACACTAAACACAACAACAAGAAACAATAGACCAACAAATCTAAAACAGATAAGTATGAGCTGGTCTATATACCAATATTGTCAAAAATGTATCTGAAACATGAAAGAGAAATTTTAAAGTGAGGTTGTTAAGTTAAGCTGGCTTCCTGACAATTAACATGCAATAACAACTAAGCAACCACAGTTTTGCTTAGTTTTTGCCATTTGTCATACACTTGCACTGCCAACTTCTTTGCAATGTCATAGATGGATGCTACATCGATGGCATCACAATTGCTGTTTGTTCCTACAAATACGGTGCTGAAAAGATGCTTAGCTTGTCAAACATTCAACAAAATGTCAGCCATACAGCAATGAGAGCTGTTTATCCATACGTACATACACTTTAAATCGATGCTGACAACCAGCTGCACAAATGCATCTGTGGAGCGCTGTCTATCAAAGATGGTGGTGTTACAAATGTACTTGCGAAATCACTGCGGAGAAGAACGATTGAATTGCAGTTGCTATGATTACATTGCATCGTAATATAAAAGTGAATTACTCGAAATCAATATAGGACTTCTTGCGCAGCGAACAACGTCGTCAACTCCTTAATTCTATAAAGGCTATTTTCGAAATACGATACTGGACTGATAATTTGTTCAGATAATGTGGCCACAATTTTTTAAGCTAACTGTCGGCCCTAGGCCATGCAACATGAGCCAAAATGATCCTAAAACTACTTCACTTATGACGTCACTCACAAAAAACCCGCACCCCCAAGCAAAACATTTTTTTTCGAGTGCAATC
>Ga0210059_1016590_pt1 | contig 10605 bp, 3 predicted proteins | sample Ectturendosymbi2_FD_188042 | JGI IMG/M metagenome (GOLD analysis project Ga0210059, IMG submission 188042) | Ecteinascidia turbinata endosymbiont from Florida, USA - Sample 2 (SPAdes) (version 2) | ecosystem: Host-associated > Tunicates > Ascidians > Unclassified | place: Key West, Florida... | reverse complement strand
GTTCGATCACTCAATCACAGAGTAAAATGCGATTATAGTGTTCAAAGAATAGTGACGAGTACAAACAATCTGACTGCATCAAAGCACGTAACCATAAGTTGTTAGATTTTCTGCATCTTTCGAGAAACAGGTGCTTGTATTTACGTAACAGTGCCTCAAAGGTAGGAATGTTACATTGAACTTGGTTAATGGCTCAGGTTGGCGCAGTCATAGTTCAGAGTTTTATCTGAGCACATGATGGTTAAAGCACGATTCAATATCTGTGAACAGGTGATCAGCTCCTGTCCTCGGATATTTAAAATGAGTCTTTTGTAAAAATTGCAAATTAACACTCACTTCAAATACTTGTCATCTATATTGAAGCTGTTACTACTAACTAGTGTTTCAATGGTTGTCACTTCATAATTTAATTACAGTAGAACCTATACTTTTAAGGTGTGCAGTATATTTGATAAGCAGCCTCTATTGTGCCTCATGAGACAAAAACAGTTCTGAAGTTATTTTGTCAGTCGCTGCACACATTTGTTTGAAGTGATCACATGACAAGTTTGGAATGCGTGACCTACATAGCTGACCGTAAAGTCTAATTTGAATGTGGGTAAACTTTTCCCTGTTTGTCTGTGTTGTGTAAAGAATAGGCTAAGCCATAACTTTAAACCTCAACGTGTTGTGTCTCTCTGTATTGTGCTAGTCACATGACCATTTCAACCATTTGTGTTCTATCAAAGGCAAAATAGCCACGACACATATTTTCCCTCATGAGGCAAAATAGACAGTATCTTTTCAACATGAGTTGCTTGGAACTTTTCAGAGTGTTAACAGGAGTCGGAGTTGATGTTTCAAAAATTTTTGGAGTCGGAGCAGGAGTCTTAAAGCGTGGAGCAGGACCGGAGTCGGAGTCTGAAAAATGTGACTCCGCTCATCTCTGCTAGGTAAGAGACCATAACATGGGAGCTTCATCAGGGCATCACCTCCTGTCCTTACACAGAAGGGTTGGTATTGTTTTGTAACGAACAAAACAATTAAAATTTTTCTGAATCATAACAAATTTATTGAAACATGGCAACGGAAACATCTCGAATATTCAATTGGTTCATCGACATTTTTCGAGTGAAAAATGCGTTGACCCTCTAAACGCTCTGCCACCATTTTCAATGTCCATGCATTTCTTCATGGACTTTGTCACTTATGGCCACAGGTTTGAGGTTGTAAATTCCTATGGCCACAGGTTTGAGGTTGTAAATTCCTAAGAGGAAAGTGAAAATGAACGTTTGCAGTATTTGGCCGTTTGCACAAATTTCGGATTTTTATTATCTTGATATTTGGCAATGTGCCAAGATACTTTGTTGCAGCATTATTCAAGGAGTTAGCTTTAATTACCATCAGAGAAATGTGAGGTCTCGAGTCTCGGTCTCAAACTTCCAGGTCTCGGTCTCGGCTTTTATGACAAAGTCTCGGTCTCATCTCGAAATTTGAGCCAGGTCTCGGTCTCGGAGGTTACGGTCTCGACTACATCACTTTGAACGACAGTATAACTGCTAAAAGGAGTTAGTTTCATGATGTTTGTGTTGAAAACAGACCTGCACTTCGCAGAATGGTTCACTTTTTCCACACAACGACCCAACTGAAAACCAAACATCTATGACATTCACACAATGGCCAGGAAGTAAGGCATATTACCTATATCCGTGTGCTGCGTTTACAGCTAACTAGAGCAAACAGACTATGTCAGGGGCATGCACTGAATACAGTGGCATACGCAGAAAATTTCCGAGGGGGTGGCCAAAGCATAAGCATAGCCAAGGGGGGCCAAAAGGGCCATGTCCCCCCAAATTTGTAGAAAATATAGTCATTCTGTGCTTTGAGAGGCGTTTGTCTAAACAAAATATTGTTTTTGCCTAAAATTAAACATTTTGGTATACATTGCCGAATATTAACAGTATACACTGCCGAATACTGTTTATACATTTTTTATTTTTAGGGTGTGAGGGGGGCCATGGCACAGTGCCCCCCCTCCGTACGCTAGTGATTGAATACCTTGCAATGGTCACACTAGCAAAACGCATCCCTCTAAACCAGTGGTTTTCAACCTTTTTCAAGCAGCGACACATTTTGCAATCCAATTTAACCTAACGACCCCCTTCCAAAATTTCCTGTCAGGCATATGAAATGCAGTTGTGTTTGCACTGTAGAAAATCACAATGACTAAAACAATAACGTAGCCTACGCTATCACTGTTATGATAAACAACGACTCATTTATTAAATTCATGCACATGGCAGCATCAGTGAGAGAGACCCGTTCAATTCACTCCAAAGCACAACTCATGGAAAACTAGAGTAACTCCCAAGTTAGATACCACATTCAGATATCTAATTTACAAACAAAACACATTCTTACGTCACAAAATTATTCGTGCGTTGCCAAATGCAACAGTACTGCCATGGTCATAATCACACATAAAACAATTTTAAATGACAATGTTGGCTATCATTTTTGCAAGGTGATCCTATTATTTTGGCTACGACAAAAAGTGGTTCCATATACGAAATAGCCTATAAAAAATAGAAGTAATTATGAATATTTTATTTGAAGCTCTCGCGGCTCCTAGAAAAATTGCAAACGACCCCAAGGGGTCGTAAACCCAGGTAGAAAACAACTGCTCTAAATGCTGTGTGTTTTAGGCTATTAAGTACTACAAAAGTAAAGAAAGTCTGAAAGGCATTGAAAACCATTCGATGCTAAGGCAGGATAGTGAAGTATGAACCTAATAAAGCAGTATTTTTTATTTATTGCTTACAGTATTTATTGCTTACAGTAATATTACATTTTGAAGTGCATTGACAACTAAGCCATCCCTACTGAAGCATGCTCGTCATGGCTCAGTGTTATTTATTCATCACTCGCAATGGCAAACATGACCTGAACTGCATTAAAGCATGCAAATGCAAGGCTAGTGGGGTGCACCCCCAAGGCGCAGCATGCATATTTGTTGCTCACAAAAACAAAGATCATGCCGACAGTCCTGTTGTCATGGAGTGGCTTTGGTGGGCTTAGCATCCCCAAACAAACCACCAAGGTCCCCAAATACAAACATGAAACACTATACATCAGTGGAGTTTTTATCAATTTTTCAATGTCAAGCTCCCTGCACAAACTCAAGTTCCCCCCTATTAAAGACTTTCTGACAACGGTTCTGCATGTCAAATGCCGCATTGAAAACCAGTAATTTAATACACTAGCGAAATATATCTCGCATCGTGCGGTGTGCTTTATTTCATCTGCACAATGGTGTTACTTTTCCTAGGTAGGTGAGATTGAGTGGTTCCAACAAAAGCTTGTAAACCGGCCGTTAAGCAACTATTACGTTCTCGAAATTATTGTAATATAGGGGTCAGAGCACATCTGCGGTCCTCCAGGTTTACGGAAATTTGGGATCTGGACATATAGCTTTGCTCACTGAAAAGTTTGGTTTGTCGCTGCTTTACAACGACGCTTATGATGGTCGTTAGACATAAAGTTATAGAAAATATCTAGTGTTCCAAATAACGTAATCGATTCGATCTCATTTTTTTCGACGGTCCGTTAAGTTTGGTGAATATTCAATCAGCACAAGACGTTTCATACTTCTCCTTTTTAGGAAATTCGAATTAAAAATAGTCAACAATTGCGGTAGAGAGATTGCACTGTGAGCTAAGTATTTGCAAAGTAACTAGACAAAGTGCTTATGAACAGCTCTGTTCTTTTCTTTTAAAACGGGGCATACTTGATTTTTTTCAGAAAAACCTCCAGCAAAGTACCTAGCAATGTCCCTAACATTACCAAAGAAAAGTAAAGCAATGGTTGAAATCAGGTATTCAACTGGAGCGATCTTTTGATTAATTTAAACTCATTATAGAAAATTTTCCTCTTATCATTAAATAAAAAAGTTTATAAGTACAGTATGTCTGTACTCTTGTACAGTTTCCAAGAAAACAAATTTCGGGTTGCCTGCAAGTACAATTGAAACTCTGGACCGCAATGTTCATCTGACTGTTTGACGCACTAATACGTGAAACGGAGTATTCGCTTTACTTTAGATCAGTGGTTCTTAAGTATCTATCACGGCCCCTTAAAGTAATTGTCCTTTTCCTCAAGACCCCTTGACAGCAAACAAGTTGTACAAGTAAATGTAGGCCTACTTATTGGTTAATTTATTGATCAAGCCTTACAATCTTACATGTTGCAAAGCGCAGAAAAAGGGTTCGCGCCCCCTTTGAAATTTAATGACTCACTGCAGTAATATTAGGTCATTTGTTTGCCAAGATCTGAAAAAATTAGTAAAAAGTTGAAAATTTCTGAATACAATCCTTGAACCACCCTAAACAACATACTGAAAGTCCCCGTGTGTCCTACTTGAGCTTTTCCTGGTACAACGTTATGATGCCATGGGTTATGATGCCACTTGTTCATCGATTAATTGTGTTGTGTGCTACATGTAGTTTCATGGGCGAAATTAGGTAGGGGACACGAAGGACGTGCCCGCCAATTTGTTTAGACAATGGGGATTTAATATGTCATGTCCCCCCATACTTTTCCCTTTACATTCTGTATATGGAAAGATTTCAAAAAGAAAGTGACGTTTGTCACCTTTTGTGTGAATAATTTTTCATGTTAGATGTTACACATAGCCAAGTTGATGTTGAAACAGAGTTTGATGTGGTATCACTGATTTTGATATTTCTTATAAATTTAAACTTCGATAAAATGAATTTTGGCATTGCGCAAGTTTCCCTAGACTGCAAACGATTGTTAACTGTTTCTGTGCGACATTTTACCCTGTGTGGTATACAGCAAGAAACGTCATTATCTGGAAACAATTGAGAGTTTAAAAGCTGCACGTGTCCGTGCAGTCATGATCCGTTTCGTACAGAAAGGTGACTTGTTTGTCGTAACGTTAATTGCAACGTATTCAGAAACAGTCAGCGCAAAATCCTCAAAATTTAAAGATGCCAGTTTATAATGTTAGAAAGTTACATTTTCATGCAAATCTCTGCGAAATATTTGCCAAAAGACCAAAAACAGCACAATTGTGTATATTTGGTTTCAGGATTGGTGGTTTTGCAAAAGACTGTCTTCAGCCATTAATAAACAGGATTTCAATCCAAACGTGGGAGAAGTATTGAGGTACTTATTTTTTTAAACTTGTCGTAGAACCTGGATTTTTTCCATGTTTCTCAGGGGATGTCGACAATTGGTAAATTCCTACACTGTTCAAAAGTAAACAGTTATTCACTTTACACTGCACATGTTATCGGATTAACGCGTGAGCGATTCGTCGCCCTTGGCTTACCTTCGTGAACCCACTAGCGAACTCGATACTGGGGCGTTTTTACACTGCAAAGACTCAAAGATTTGCTTCGTGGGTTTGGCCCATGGTATTCAATTGTGAAAGCTGGGGAATAGGTGAAAATGAAAAGGTGAAGCCTGATTCCACTACACAAAGGTGCTTTTTGTAGGTGTTGTTGGAAACGCCGAGATGTTATTTTATTTAGTGTAGTCCGAATAATAACAGCCAGTAGAGAAAATCGTGGAGAACTGCTGGGCGATGAGGTCATGAAAACCGCGTCGCATCATTTCATAATTAATTGCACTCTGGAAGTGACTAAATATAATTTAACCAGCTTCTACAGGGCTGGAAATGGGAGTTCGTCTTTACATTGCAAAGCCACTTTGTTGATTTCAGTCACGATCATTAACCAGTCTGTTGTCTGCAGTACAATAAAAACGAGTGTCAAATTGAGGATTCACAGCACTTTGTAAATAGAAATCTACGAACAGTAGGTAGGCTACTGCAATTCGCCAAATTGCAACTGTAACCTATTCCACAAACTTTTATGCCACATTTTATGCTACTTCATGTGTTCCATTATGAACTGAGGAAATCATAGCCTCATAACTGGGATACAAAGTTCCAAAGTGTAGCCTATACATACTGAAGTCATCCACTTCCAATATTAGGCTACATATTTTGTGCAGAGTTTGAATCACTCTACTATACCAAGGTGTAATGAAAACCTGTTAAATCAGTATTGGGGTAATAGTCCTTCAGCCCAATATCTGATGTCTTGTAACCTACTGAACAATCTTCCAGTTTGCTCTACCGATTCAAATTTTGCTGATTGTTTCCCTAGTAACTAGGTGTAGCTAGCCTACAGGCAAAACTAATTAATAAATTTATCCATTGCTTTTGCTACATATTTGCTTGAATAAGCTAATCTGTTCCACGGTAGTGGTTTTTAGCATCAAACAAGTACAGAAAAGGTTGCACAAGACTTAATTATACAAACCACCCAACCTCTTCTGCTCGAATCCCATATTAACAGATTCCAAACCTACCTCTGCTATTTGGATTCGCTGAATCGGGTATGATTGAAAACATGCCCGCTCAAGCAGCTCGGTGAGACACTCATGGTCGTGCTTGAGTGATTTATGGGATTCCCAATCCAACGTGAATGCGATAACAGTGCAGTGTGAAGAGGGTAGCTGTTAGCATGGATGAGGAAAGCATTTGCTTCCTGTGTAGGTTGCCAGATGGGTTTAGTAAAAATACTGGCCATTCACTAAACATTACTAGGCTGTGTTGTAAGTGCGTATTAAATGGCATGGGATTCTCAAATAACATTTTGTAAAAACTTTTTTTTGGCAATGTATTTATTTTTTGTGCTATTTTTTTTTCAATTTCATAAATTCCCAAAATACTTGGATTGAAAAATTTTCAAACTGTGTATAAACGTATCCTCTGTGAGCAGTCTATAGCCCTATGCAAAACATTAGCAAAATAATCTACTTTGAATAAAAGACGCTAACTTCAGTGTTATATGTGAACGGAGGCGTTTTTGTAAACTTTAAAAAAGTAATGGACTTATAAAACCTTTCACATGTTGCCTATCAATTTCTGAAGTGAACATCTTTCCGTACACTTTTTCATGTTATATGCTTTTTCTATTTCTTGTATGAACACCATAACACATCTAATAATAAGTTCCTACAAGCAACATTAACTTCAGTCCGCAACCAAGATTTTCTAGCTCACATGAAACTCTTCAAACAATTTCTCACTACCTTCTGGACAAGCCTGACTGCCTGAGAGATGACTTCCGCGTGATTCGCTGGCCCTTTGAGCTAATTATTGTCCGGTGACGAAATGATGTGTTTGTTCAATGCAGCTAGTGTGTTTGTGAAAATAAAGCGATTGCTATTATTATTTTGAAGATTGACATTCCCTGTTAGCACTGCAAAAGATAAAAATCTTATTATCATCGAAAACTTAAGAGAAATAAGGCGTACGCCAAATTGTTGTTGTGGAGCACCCATCCTGGATTGCATAATGGTTTCTTGCATGAGTTTTTTTCTTCTTAGAAATTCTAGTAAAAAGCCCTATAACCCCAGCTATGAGACAATTTCAGGATAATGCAATCATACGACATGACATTACGATTTCAGAATAAACATAAACAACCTTGCCACTTCTTGGTAAATCCAACACTTCACAAGTTTTCATTCTAAGTTCAGGTGTATTTCAACCTATAACAACATGGTCAAAATGTCAATACGTTTTCACCATGTTTATTTATTACTCTTACTCAGTTGTGAGGTAAGGCCACTACTTTAAGTTATCAGTTAGACTAGCGAGCTGCGTCGTTGAGACAGAAATTGGTGCACTTTGTTCAAAGCTGAAAAAAACTATGTGTAATGCCTTCATAAACACCAACATTGTACTATTATCCACTAATAAATATATTTCAAAAATGAATGTCTCATCTGATTAACAACGGGCTGCGTCATGATAGAAATGGAGAATCAATCATGCTTATCTTCGAACAGTTCCAAACTGCATGTTGCTTGAGAATTGAGATGTCCTCAGTTTGAAAGTTAGGATCTCGAGTGGTGGGGAACATTGCAGTCTATCGAGATAATTTACACAAGTAGATTTTTAGCTATTATGATTTCAAAATATTATAATTTTTCCTCATATAACTATTATTCCATATCAAGATTTTTTACATGGCCACATTTTATTTCATTTGGATTATCCGGATCCGGTTGAAAGGGAAACGATATCCAATCCAAATAAAAAAATCCAAATATCAGGGACTCCAAAATCCGGATCCTGCACACCACTGACCCCTACACTGGAGGTACAAACATTTGCTTTCTGAAGGCATCAGTGTTGCCACTTCTGATGTTTTAACAGAAATTTCTGATGTCTGATGTTTTGGCGACAAATCTGATGTTTACTGAGATGTTGTTTTTTCCCCAAATTTTTCATACTTTTGGGATGAAAATGGGTTAGATTCATGATTTTTAAGTATCTTTCATCAATTTCTCACCCTCTCGTGTGTTTAGTAATTTTTCCAAACTGAAGAAGCTTTCTTCATAGCATTAGGAATAGGAATAACATATATGTTACGCATAAATAACTGACTTTTGGCAATACTTTTCTCTGTTTTAGATTTAGTGTCAGTTATCGCACTTTGTTAGGTATTGGTAATAGAAGCATTTAGCTTATATTAAACTGCGACGTAAAAATCTAATGTTATCTGATGTTATGTTAATGCGACTGACCCCAGTGGCAACATTGATAGGCATCCCTACGCTGAAGGTACAAAGAGTTGCTTTGTAAATCAACTCCCTACGCTGGAGTATGGGGCGCCGTTTGTAAAAATATTATATCTGACAGATTTAGCACAAAAACTGCTATCTCTGGCAGAGATAGCTATCTCTGCATGCAGAGATGTTATCTCTGGCAGAGATAGCTATCTCTGCATGCAGAGATAGCGCTGAAGCGTGTCGATGGGCTCGCTTTCAGCGCGCTCTTTCTGTGAGAGCATTCTCTTTTTGCACCTGAAGGTGCAAAAAGAGGCGCAGCTCACCACCTCTGAGCGCTAGCTATCTCTGCCAGAGATAACATCTCTGCATGCAGAGATAGCTATCTCTGCCACAGATAACATCTCTGCATGCAGACATAGCTATCTTTGCCAGAGATAGCAGTTTTTGTGCTAAATCTGTCAGATATAATATTTTGCAAACGGCGCCCCATACACGAAAACCAAGAAAGGCACAGACCGTTGACGCGCAGGGCTGTCTGCACAAAATGAGCAGTCCATTTTACACTTTCCAGTCAAGCCGCGAGATCGATTCGATACACATCAACTTTGCTTTGAAGGAGCAGCTCGCATGAGTTGCCCAAAGTTGCGTTTAAGAGACACAGCTTTGTGATTGGTTGTTTGACATACCGTTTCTGGCGTGGACGGAAACATTTCGTACGCAGCTTTTGCCATCGGGAAAGGTTTGCAGAACGCGGCGAACAAGCCGCTGGCCACTTGGAGTTGTCTTGTCGACCAACAGAACTGCGTCGTTCTTGCTGAAACTGCGTTGCTTTCCAAGTCACTTTGAGTGAAACCAGGCGCCAATGGGAGCAATTTCTCCCCCAATTCCGGAAGTGTCACTAAAAGCTTCAGGTTAATCAAGATTTTCATGTGTAAATCTAAGAAATACCTCAGTGCACATCAACCAAACTGCTTAAGGAACCTATCTTACTTCAGCTTTTAGTGGAACGTCACAAAAGCAGTCTAGTTTACCAACTGTCCATGATTGATCAAACGCTATGTATAGCGTAAATGCCAGAGAATTCACTTCATGGTTGACGTTTAGGCCTACCTGAGGTTTAAGCTCCGTGGGGAAGCTTGTGACAATAAAATACAAACTTGTATCAAACCGCTTGTAAGCACAAACCACAAATGAAAACAAGGAGTAACGCTTTTCGCGGCTGTTTCTGGCGCACCAGCTTGCTGTTTATCCGTATTAATGGTTATGTAAGCTTCATTTCAAGACCATCGCAAACATGCCTTCTCTGGCGCGCAAATGCTGTATAACTTACCCTTGCCTGTAGCATCAGCCGTAGCCTTAAAATGAAGATCGTAGATTTTTGTTTTGATACAGTTTCAAAACAAAATACTTGAATATGGCGGTGGTGTACGTTTTATATGCCATGAAGCTCAAACTTTGGCTTAGAAGCAATCCAGTTTCAAAGTGTTTTTTTATTATACAATTAGGCCATAGACCAGGGCTCACCAACGTGGTGCCCTCGGGCACCAGGTCGCCCACAAGGGCCATGTAGTTCGCCTGCGGGCCTGTTCTAAAAATAACATCAGCATGATCAATATCTTCACATTAACGAATATCAGTACTAAAATAATTAAAGGTAAATTGAGCAAAATTTTTAATTCAGGAGTGTGTATCAAACTAGTAACCCTTCCCATTAATTGGTACAAAAGAAGTAGCTCCCATTTTCAAAAAGGTTGGTGACCCCTGCCATAGACACTGTTGAAGCAACAGTGGCATTCATTCTAGATCCATGTTTCTCTAAGTGGGCGGAATCTCCCCCAACGGGGCGATTTTGAATGGCAAGGGGGAGAAAAAACAAAGGGGGCGATAGGGGGGCGAAGCAACATAAAGGGGGCGAAAATGCTCAACCACTAATCCCATCATTGAGTTAACTTCAGCTGCTTAATATTATGAATTGTCACTTTCTTGCAAATCTTGATTTACTATGATAATCGT
>Ga0210059_1016589_pt1 | contig 10606 bp, 4 predicted proteins | sample Ectturendosymbi2_FD_188042 | JGI IMG/M metagenome (GOLD analysis project Ga0210059, IMG submission 188042) | Ecteinascidia turbinata endosymbiont from Florida, USA - Sample 2 (SPAdes) (version 2) | ecosystem: Host-associated > Tunicates > Ascidians > Unclassified | place: Key West, Florida... | reverse complement strand
CAATATGACGGTTGGTCAAGCCGCATGCCAACTATTGTGTCGATATACTCAAAGCACGCTGGCTGCGTCCTGCGTTTGCTGAATCGTACCGATTGCGACGTGTGACTCTATCAAAAGAACTTGTGGCTGTTCATGTTTGAAATGCACCTTATCAGTGGTATACTATTCTTTTGGTTTCAGTAGATTGTTGTTTTGTGCGTTTCTCTGAGTGTTTTCCGGTGATTTCGGGTTTTTGTATAGTTGTTCAATACCGGGTTTGCTATTGTTTCTCAACTATTTTCAGAGTGTTGGCCAGTGGGGTCCCTTCAGCTAAGTTTCTCCCTGGCTCAAACCTCTAGTTACGTCACTGCACCTGATCAAAGCAAGGTTGTACTGCAGATAAGAGCTATGTGTAGGACTAGCAGCAGTATCCTGCACTAAAAGCATAGTTGTTTCTTAGGTGACTGAGCAATACTGTAGTTTTGTCAGCATTTGTATCGCGTAAAGCGATTTATATTTTTAGATGTGATTTTTCCAATTTGGATTTTCTTCAGTAAAGTCATTCAGAAATCAGATTGCTATTGAGCACTTGCGCAAGTTTGTACTGCCCCCATGCTAAGCAAATCAGAACAGATCTTGATGAACTTGAACAGCAAGTAAAAGCCACTTTGCCCACTGGCAACCGCGGAACTGCTCCCCAACGAGACACGGAAACAGCAAAAAAATGACAAAAGGGCGTTTGGGACTGATGCCTTAGATTAGTGTTTTTTAGTTTATGCAACCACACGAAGCCTTATCTCTTAGCTTGATGGTCACTAACAGTGGTGGGTTTAGGGTTGGGGGGCCCGAGGCAAGACTATAAAGGGGGCCCTCCGATGACGTCATCGTACTCAGCCAACCGTGATAATCACTTTTGATTTGCCTAAGACACGGCCACCTAAGGGTATGTTCGTGAGACTACGGCATAACTGAAATAGCAGAAGGAGAAAATGCAAAAGGGTGTTCATGATACACAACTTTGAAAACACTGAAAATTGGGAGAACAAGGCTGGCAACACATGAAAGTTAGGCAACAGCAAGTTGGCATCGCCCCTACTTCGTTAGTTTCGCGTCCCATTTCTCTGCATTCACCATCAATAACTACAAAGATTACCCCTTCGAAAGTTTCACGCCTTCCCCCCTTCGAAAAAATGCTTGGTAGTTGGTTTCCTGAATTGTTTCACATTCATGTCTTTGTGGGAATCTATGAAACTATAATAAACAACCAAGAAGATTTAATAACACTAAATTTGTTTTTATTTTCATCCCTTTAACTGAAAGAACACAGTATACAAAAGCATCCAATTAGAGACTTGCTTTGGGAAACTTCGAGACTTGTTTTGGGAAACTTCGAGGCTGAATGAGTCAGAGGCTGCCCTCATCTTGCATTGACACTAGTTGTTGGAAAAATTTGCAAAAGTGGAAAATAATTCATGATGTTCCTTATCGCAAAACATTTCTACTGCAGCAAGTACCCTAAACAATTGTATAAATCTGTGCTAAGAAAAACGGTTCAAGTTACATTGGCTACGAGCTGGCAAAAGAACGTGAATATCACCTACCAATTCTGCCTTAAACCAATCATTTTTTACTAGTCAAGCTACACATAGCCTGTGACTTCAAGCATAGGCTAAATCAAACCACCTAAAATACCTGAAATATCCGTAGAAAAAATGAGTAGGCTATTCATAATACTCAAAAATTGCCATTTCTGCTACGTGATAAGAAGCATGAGTGTAGCCTTGCTTATTAACAGTCTTTGCAGCCCAACACCAATAATACAAAATTACTTAGTGAACTAAAAAGAAAATGTCCTACAAATTAGATGTAGTGTGGTCCCTGCTATAAAAATTGCATGTTGTCTTATTTTATGATTGAAATGTTCACTAAGGTACAATTTTCATAAAATTATCAACATAGCAAATACTTCAATCTCTAAAAATTATCATTAGGTCTGTAATATTGCCATTTGGTAGAAAAAGCTATCATTTGGTACAAGTAGGCCTATTTGCTCTTATGTGATAGGGTCTTTTCAGAACTTTGTGGAAGAAATTTTAAACTATTTTCTACAATTTTTTAGGTAGAGAAGTTGGTTTGAAGCTTTTTTTATTTGCTCATTGGAGATGTTGGTGGGGTCGCTTTGAAAGGACGGTACTTACACATTACAGTTGCTGTTGGCGGCCCTTTGACAGCATAGCAGCCTACGTGCACATTGCAATTGCTGTTTGTGTCCCCTTTGAAAGCATATTATTTACACATTACAGTTGTTGTTGCTGGTCACTCTGAAAGCAAGGTACTTACACCTTAAAGCAGCTGCTGGGGGTCCCTTTGAAAGTCAGTTACTTGCACCTTACAGTTGCTGTTGGGGCCCCTTTGAAAGCGAGGTACTTAAACATTACAATTATGGTTGGAGGCCTCTTTGAAAGCATGGAATTTTACATTGCAATTGCTGTTGGAAGCGCCTTTGCAAGCTGAGTACTTGCACATTTCAGTGGTTGTTGGTGACCACTCTGAAAGCAAGGTACTTACACTTTAAAGCTGCTGGCGGGGTCCCTTTGAAAGCAAGATACTTGCACATTACAATTGCTGTTGGTGGCCTCTTTGAAGGCAAGGTAGTTGCATATTACAGTTGCTGTTGGGTGCCCCTTTGAAAGCAAGGCACTTAAACATTACAATGTTATTGGAGGCCCCTTTGAAAGTAAGGTACTCACACATTACAGTTGCTGTTGGGGCCTCATTGAAAGAATGGAATTTTACATGATAATTGCTGTTGAGGGCCCCTTTGGAATCAAGGTGCTTACATATTACAGTTGCTGTTGAGGGCCCCTTTGCAAGCAGATTACCTTCAAATTGCATTTGATGTTGGGGCCCATTTGAAAGCAAAGTACCTGCATATTACAGTTACTGTAGGGGGCCCTTTGAAAACAGAGTACTTACACATTGCAGTTTGTTTCAGGGCCTCTTCAATGAAGTTTAAAAGCAGAGTACTTACACATTTCAATGGTTGTTGGGGCCCCTTTGAAAACAAATTACCTTTAAATTGCAGTTGCTGTTGGGGTCCCTTTGAAAGCAAAGTACCTGCACATTACAGTTTCTGTAGGGGGCCCTTTGAAAGCAGAGTACTTACTTATGATCTGCTTTGTAGCAGATTATATGAGTGAATAAGACGTTTTTCATAAAAAATCAGGAAAATTTACGCGCGTATCACCTCTAGGGGGGGCCCAAAAAAGGGGGGCCCGAGGCAAGTGCCACGCTCGCCTCCCCTTAAACACACCACTGGTCACTAATTACTCAGGCGAAAGGTCCTTTTCAAGATTCAAAACAATTAGAAATGAATTGAAGGGTCGCAATGTTCCAGGATAGGTTGTACACACTAAGCACTCGGTACATTAAACGTGACAAACTTAGGCAAGCAAATTGTTATGAATTCTTACACAATTTTGTCATGAAGAAGGCAGGAAAAAAACTTTTTAACTGTTTACAGTGTTATGTTCAGTTTTACTTGATTCGATGATTGTCGCTTGTATTCTTTAAACGTATTTCAATAATGACAGCATAAGCGAAATTTAAACCAGTCCAGTCGGCGTTAAACCAGTCGTCCAGTCGCGGTGGACATTGCTGAACTCAGCCCTTCTAAGATATTAACATGAAAAACTATAAATCAGTAAAGATGTTATCAGATTTTCAGAATGTCAAGTCTACTTGCACAAATTTAAATCCCCTATTCAAGACTTTCTGCCGACGGTTCAGGTTTTTAAACCCCACATCTTTTCACATGACGGTTTAGTTGCGTTCGATTCTTACCAGTCTGAAAAGTAGGATAAACGCCAATAGTGAACCTAACAGTTACAACCAATTGGATGCGTTTTACTTGACGTGTTTTGCTGCTGTGTATGAGATTTTTACAGCCTTGGTAAGCGATTGCAACGTGGTCCTCACATTGTTCTTTAAAGTCTTTATGCCGCCACACATATATAGGTGCAGTGTGTTTGCTTTTTTGAACACAGATAAGAAAAACCAGATGTGCTTCTTATAAAAACCGTAGGCCATGTGTTTTGTCAAACATTTCGATTGTGGCGATTTCGGTTGGTTTGCCTGTGGCAGTTAATAATCCTGCTCCCGCCAGCTAAGTAGCATTTGAGCAATTCCGTGCAATTGAACGCTTTTGCGTCGAAGGCAGCAACAAGCTCAGTGATCGTGGGCACTCCAGTAATGATTTAGGATTTTTACTGGCCGTACTTTCAGAGAGTCGTTTTCGGATTTTCACAAATTGATTGACGCTTTCCATTTTTCCTCGGAACAATGGGAGAGGGGGCCTCACAAGTGGATTAGCCTAGGGACTCAGAACAGTTAAATCCAGCCCTGGACGCAGCCCTTTTTTCTAGCGTACACAAAAAAACGCTTTTTCCCCCTTAAAACGACAGTCCAGTGACGTCAAAAGTGCGCGCAACCTACCTCAAAACGTTCGTTGCTGTCTCCCGGATCCGACGATACCTTCACTGACTCTCTAGCTAGCTTAATCCGTTCAGAAGTTATGACCGATCATAACTTTGCCGGCCAGTGGCAGACGCGGCCGTGAAAGGTTAATTTTTGTATCATCAGTGCAGTAGAGCCGAGTTGTAAGTCGGGAAAGCTTTCAGGGTCGGGCCGGGTTCGGGCTTAAAGTTTGTCATAATGTTTCGGGCCGATTTCACGCCTGCACACAAAATTAATTTGTAACGATGGACACTTTTGTCGCCAGTTTGTGTTGAATCAATCGAGTTGACCAAATCTTCAATAAAAAATGATTAATTGAGAAAAATTAGTCATTTTTACTTTGCAACTCTACCAATACCTCGCAGTTGCGCATGTCTTCTCACTCATTCGGTAAATTAGGCCTTCGAGCCTATATCGAACTTTAAAACGAAATATTGGCTTCGGGCTTCAAAATCAAGCCCGTTCACACATCTGCAGCAATGTTCCCTCTAAGCTGCGCGGCCGCGCGGCCGCGCAGCTGGCCTAGAACTCCCGCGCAGTACTTTCGTTCTGCCGCGCACTGCATAAGTATTGACAAGACAAACTAAATACGTGCTTTCAATCGGACGCAAGCCCCATCTTTGAGATTTGAGCTCACACGGCCTTCCATTCCGCGCACACTAAGCAAGCTCTTGGAGGGAACGTTGATCTGCAGTGGCGTTTATTCATGGTATCAGATATTATCGAAACGTTTAGATCATGTCTTTAACATTTTTCGCAATTACCATCTACAGGCAATTTAGCTCCTCCGTTCTCCACTGCCCTGGCCTCTGTGCTTGCAAATTAGATATCTGCTGTTTTCGACACTGCACGTTACGGTAAGCGTTTCGAGAATAGAAAAATGACCTGAAGAAACTGCATGAGAAAAAAAGTGCAGTTCTCTTTCTATCAAATGGTTTACTGCATTTTCGTAGTAGCAAACTACCAAAGGGTGCTTCCTACAGGAAACTCCAATTCAACATGACCATGCTTCGCTAATGATAGCAAATAACTCAAAGCAAGAAGGAAAGCTGTGGATATCAGAGTTTTGATATTAGCTTGGAACCAAATTTGACTTCAAGTCTTTACATAAAGCGTTTTTATGGATAGAAGCAAGCTCATCAACTGAAAGTATTCCACACTAAACTTTTCATAAAGGGAAGAAGACCATAGGAGCCAGCAATGACATGACTTTGTCCAATAAAGCGAAGAACTGGTTCTATGTAAAGTTATGTGCAACCGGTTTAATGTTTGTGTTGTTACTCAAGACATTTCAGAACTACAGGAAAATTTTGTTGGTATCCATAAAAAGCTGTAAAGCACATCGTTTTTTTTCAGCAAATTCTGACATAGGCATAGCCAGGGGGGTCGAGGGAGCTATGGCCCTCCCCACATTTTTAGCATACCTTGTAATTTTGTGCTTTGAGAGGCGGTGACCTAAACAAAATATTGCTGCTCCCTGAAAGTTAAAAATTTCCCTTCGTCAAATTTGGGCTGGCTACGCTACTGGATTGTGACCTACTGGATGTCCATGTTTCTTCTTTTCGAAGGTGGGGAATCTTCATTCCGAAGTTTTATTGACAAAGATCTACGACACTTCGAAGTGCATCCATCGTCGCATCCGCTGTTTTCGACGAAGATATGGAAGGTTCTCAGGACTTTATCAACAGAGTATGCGAGAGGGTATTCGCATCCTCCAGGAAACTGCAAAGAACGACGCTCACAGGAGGTTTTAACAACGAATACGCGAAAACCAATATTTTGCTGCTTTTTGCAGGATTATGCAGTTGGTCCAAAATTCCTACAATGCAGAACTTTTGTAGAGGTGGTGTCGTACTACTAAGTACAGAAAATAAAACAAGTTTCATGATCCTTTTTACTGGAATCTCACCGTAGATTAAGGCAACTAAACTTTAATCTATCGAATAATATGGCCGACAACAACGTTATGATTTGTGCTGTTTGTAACAAGATGTATCAGCCGCAAACCATCATTAGTCTTAGTTAATTTTCTCATCAAAATTACATCTTGTCGCCAAATGCAGAAAACGTTTTGCCAGATACTAAAAGCATCGAAACCCATGCTGTTACATTTGAAATTATTTGTCTCCGACAGGAGTAGAACGAATACAAAAGGAAAGCTTGTTGTAAGGTAATGCTGGCAATTTGAGTAGACATCACTTTAAATGATTCAACTGTAAGTAAACAGATCTTTGAGTTCAGATTGGGAAAACACCGTTTGTTTTTCTTCATGCAAAAGTTCCATAAACTTGTTTCTGCAGCAGAGTTCACAAAGATTTGCTTCCATGAGTACAAGTAATTTTTTGAATAAAACATTTAACCTTTCACCCATTTGTATAGCTCGGAACTTATTATACAATAGTGTTAGCAAGAGGCAGACGTGTTCATTCCGCACCTGATAAAAATGATTGTCAAACGTTCTGTAAAGGTCCTTTCCAACGACGCTACATTCACCAGAGCAGAAATATTCCGTACAGTTCCATCGCCCATTGGCACATGTGCTTAAAGTAAAAACATTTGCTTCCTGCTACACGTTTTAACAAATTGTTGTAGGCGCACAAGTGGAGCACAAAACAAAAATCACATGATAATTGAACCGAGTGAAATTCAATGAAATCAGAAATTTTCCAGGATGCTTCTCATGAGTCGAAGAAAAACTGGCATAGAAATGAAAAGGGCAAATGAGTTTTTGTTTCTACTGAATTTATGTAAACAATCGTCTGATACATTTAAAATAGTTTAAAACAAATATTTGCTTATGCATGGCATTACTAGCTATTCACTACAACTTTTTTTCTTATAACTTCGTCAAACTTAAAAATTAATTGATTTGTGATTTGGTTTAGGTGCTGTATTTCGCACAGTCCGACTTTACTCCGAGCTTCAACTTAATAAATTTACATTGCAGAGTTAATTGTAGCATGTTAAAACAATATGTTAAACGCATTCGCTTCGAATAAAATAAATAACAGTTATTACCAATTATTGCAGCCTTGTCTGACAACGTCGCCAGATTCATACCGCTTCCCCCCATTTCTACACGGACACTTTGCAAGCGGCACGCAGCGATCGGCGTGATAGTCAAGATATTTGTCTGAAAAATGGTAAATTCGTAACCTGAACGAACGAGTTGTGGTGATACGGTTCTTCAACAGCGCTGGATTCAATCCCCAACTTACCATCAGGGCAGAAGCATCCATCGACGCAGTCTTCTGCGTAACAATGCGGACGGCGATGTGCATTCGCGCAGGTTTTAACGCACAGAGAGCCACATTCCTTATAGACCTTTCCTCCAGTGCAGTTAACCGCTGTAGAGAAAAACTTTGAAACAGTTACCATAAAACTAGATATGATCTTTGTTAATATACCCGGCTGCTGACACGCTATGCACAGCATCAAAAAATCCGCTAGAACAAAGCAATGGCGTACCCAGCACTTATTCGCCCCAGGGCGGTAGAAGAATCTGCAGTCCCTCAAATTTCCTCAAATTCAAAATCAAGAAATAGTTTTTGCGAAACGAATTAAAAACTATTCACTTCGATAGCACAGCATTTTTCATTGAAAATTTTGGGTAAATTAAACACAACCTACCCACCAGCCCAAAAATTCTCGGGCAGATAGAAAATACGTAGTGTAGGAGCCTTTTAAAACAGATACAACCTACTGTTTGAATAATTGTCGGCATGAGTGCAATTTTGTTGTAAAATGTGAGGGGGACAGCTTGATGTGAAACCAATATATTACGAAACCTAAAGTGAAAAACGTGGGGTCATGTCATATTATATCCCAACTGTTTGAAAAAGTGAGGGGGACGCATCCTCAGTGTCTCCCCACCTAATTGCGCCCATGATTGTCAGCAGTGTTTAGCTCTGACTACTAACCTTTATTTACTAAGCACCGCCAAGGTCGTTTTCAGACGTTTAGGCCACCAATATGGTAAGGCATAAAATAGAACAGTTGTGCAGCTATGGCGTGGGCATCAGGGTTCCCACTTCTTGGGAATTTGTCCCTAGATTGGAAATTTCAGCAACCTTTGGAGAAAAATGTGGGGTTTTGAGGCATCGAAAGATCTTGTAGGAAAATTGAATTTTTGGGGATAAAACTGGAAAAAGTTGTGGTTACGTATTTCCATCTAATATAAAAAGTTAGATATGATTTAACTGTCAATTCCAGGATCCTGTCCACCTGCTGTGCCTAAACGAGGCCAAACTCTACGGTCAAATGCAAACAGGTCTTGGGTTTAGAGTTGCTGAAATTGGATAAATCAGTTGGCAATGGTTAGGTGTTTGTTTGTGGTAGAGGTTGTAAGGGTACTAAGCATAAAATTATTAGGGTTGCTCTCCTGAGGAAAGTGGCATTTGGCCGATTCTAGAAGGGACTGTTCGGGGTTGCGACAACTGGTTGGCAAATTGAAAAGATTGTGAACAAGAGAAAACAATGGCTGCTCTTGCGACTCTCTACGCTGGCGATGATGGGAATACTTAACGTGAAGTTACAGTAGATATTATTTTTGTAAGATCCACAAAGACAGAACCAGCAGAACATATCTTGATGTGAAGCGTTGTATGGTTCCATTTGGTTTTATAGTGTACTGGTATGCATGTGAGTCGGAAGAGGGAGGGGCTTATAGCACCCATATGTAAGTGTCGTGAACAAGCAATAATAGTGTGATCACAGTGTGCGATCGTTGTCGCTTGCTGCCGCAGTGTGAATTAGCTTTGCTCGCTTACCGCTCCGGCTTCTTGATCGCAGCAGTTGCATCAGTCAGAACTTAAACCTGGTTGGGTGCCTTCAAGTGACCCTCCCTGTTGCGGGATTTTCTAGCTAAATGCTCACCAAACATGTCGACAGGAGAGCAACCACTGCTACCAGTGCTGGATGTGTTTGGCGCGAGCTGGGTAATTATACGCCCTCTTCAAGATGTGGCAGCATCCCTGCTGCCGAAGGCGACCCAAGACCCAGCATACTGAAGCTGAACACCGAGGGCTCACCGCAAGTAAGATCAGCAATATCGAGCAGCGAGCATACAATAACAAGGCACTCGTCATGGTCCTGCAAGAGACCCAATACACTACCGCAGACCATCGATTCCCAATTTCTCGCTAGCTGGGTCAGTCCTGAGCAGAAGGCACGGCCTTTCCACGTTTATTCACGAGCAGTTGGAATGGACAATGGTCGATCGGTCTTCAGAGCAACAGAGACTGAATGGTTGTGCGCAGACGTCCCAGGATATAAGATCCCAAAACTCCACATTCCACAAAACTCCACCCTCACGACTCACATCAACAGCCATCCCGACGAGGGCTAGATTTTGGGGAGAGCAAAGTAGGCAACTGCCCGGGGGCCTCAACAATCATGAGCCGTGAGACTCCAGGATAAGGTTGGTTTAATATATTTAATGTGAGTAATTACAAAAATAGTTAATAACAACAGCATTAGGAAACAAAGAAAATTTTATATTTACTGAAATGATTGTGATTTTTCTTTTCTTTCTGACGGAAAACATCAACCAAAAGAACGAAAGCATATTTGGGCGAAAATGAACTTACGGATCCCTAATGAAAAATATAAATAACAAATTTAAAGATGCCAATATCTCAATATATACTGCAAGAATTCCCTCGATGAGGCAAGAGGCCTTGTGACGTAACAATGCTATGTTTTTTGGGATCAACAGTTGAAGGTTGTTTTATATACTTTGTCATGTAATCCTATAATATAATACTTTTGATAGAATCCTTATATAAAAATTAAATAAACAATATGGTTTCTTAATTTTTTCTAGAATCTTATATTAATCAACCTGTACAATCATTTAAAACTAAGTTTAATGTACAGGGTGACACAAAAAAAACGGTCATCACCTAACCTTAAATAACTTTTGAAATAATTAATCTATTCTTTTTATTTTTCAGATTTACCAAGTAGAATTAATGTTCTTAGAGGCTACCAAATTTGACCTTCGAGATGCCATGGACTACTGAGCAAAAGATATTTATAGTTGAGGCATATTTTCGGCAGAAGTCTATCCACTGGTTTTCGGACGAGGCACATTTTCTGTTGTCAGGTCACG
>Ga0210059_1016586_pt1 | contig 10610 bp, 9 predicted proteins | sample Ectturendosymbi2_FD_188042 | JGI IMG/M metagenome (GOLD analysis project Ga0210059, IMG submission 188042) | Ecteinascidia turbinata endosymbiont from Florida, USA - Sample 2 (SPAdes) (version 2) | ecosystem: Host-associated > Tunicates > Ascidians > Unclassified | place: Key West, Florida... | reverse complement strand
CTGCGCCCCTGACTATAAGACAGGTTAACGAGTACAATACACTCTGGGATAATACTCCTCTACATACGTGCACTCAACACTTATCAATAGACTGAAACCGTGGTGGGGCGGCGTGCTTTGAGCGTTTATGTCCGCGTAGTAATCGTTTGTACGATGAGTCGACTGTTGCCCGCAGGTGTGTCCGTTGTTATCATAGTTGTAAACGTTCGTTGGTGATCGTGAGCACGCTTGTGTTGCGCCTGAAAGCTGCCGAATCTTTCCTAGAGACCAGTTAATGCACTTTGAGAATACAATAGTGTGTAAGTGGAGAAAAAATCCGGATTACGAGATGTGAAAACAGCAGATTTTATCCGGTTTTGGCGAAGATCCGGATTAACAGAGGTTTACTGTAAGCCCATTTTGCCGTTCACTTTTTTTCACAGCAGTGTTGTGAAGTACACTTCATCTCTCTGACAGTATAGTGAGCTCGTAATGAGACTTGACTACCAAATGGAAGACTGCGTTATTAAAGTGGTCGAGATAGCGAGGAGGCCGTCGACGGGGTGCCGCTGTGTATTCAGATCGTTCCACCGGTGTGTTGTTAATATTTATCGATATGGTTTCAAGTCTCCAGCAAGACATGGAGACTTGAAATCAGTGAGTTTCGTTCATATTGTGACGTCCATATTAGTTAACGATTCGTTTCTTTGCTCAAGCTTTTTTGTTTCAATGATACAAATACTTCAGTTCGTTCATTTATTTTTTCTCTACTAACGACAGTTTTATATGTTTAGAAAGGGCCTATTTCTAAGTTTCAGCCAGGGGCCCCACACAACCTCAATCCGCCCCTGATCATACACAAGATCCAGTGGCGTACTGACGGGGGGGCAGGGGTGAGCGCCGCCACCCCTGGCAAGCTAAATGTAAAAAATGGGCCCCCCTTAGAGATTTCACAAACTGCAGAATATGAAATGCTTAAAAATTTTTGGAAATCCGTTGGTCTTGACATTTAAAAACTGCAATAGTGCAGTGCTTAGCAAACCAACAATCATCAAATGAATCGTAAATTTAGAATTGTTGCAGTGCAGCGGCGTGCATTGTACAATACATCATCTTGAACGTGCATGCTGTATGTGATGTAATAGTCGCCCGTACGTGTGGAATATTGCCGCCATTTGCGGCCATTTTACTTGTTTTGGACTGTGTGGTGAAGTTGTGAATAAGTTTATGTGTGAAAGCTGCCATGTACATTTCCTTGAGATTAGAATACAGGGAAAGCTGTGTAGTGACACAACAACTTTCTTTAATGTTTTGCAAAGCCATTAACAAAGCTGTTTGCAATTCACCGCTGAAAGTTGAACCAGTGGTGTTGATTTTAGCATCTCGGCCGAAGGTGATAACTTCGTTTTTCTGGCCATCCCACAGGGTACCGCGGCTTTCGCCTGCGCAGTGCGCTTTACACCTCCTTGAAGTGAAGTATGCGATTAAGCCCATAGTATGGGTCGCGACCCAAAGAAGAGTTGCGATTTCGCCAAGGGTCAGAAAAAAGGTTGCGCCGAAGCGATCATAAACCTAAACCTGAGTTGTAATTTGTCAAACTTGTCTGTATCTGTTTGCAGTGTAGTGTAGGCACTTGAGGAATGAGTAGAATGCTGATATCGAAAACGAACTTAGCAACCTACTGCCAAAAATCATCCATACAATCAACATTGTTGTCATGTTAACATACGCTGTTTGAGGCTTGGGTCGCAAGATGTTCACCAAACTCAGATTTCAGTCACGCTCGAAAAAGTTTTAGAACCGCTGGTTAATTAAGCAATATGCAATAATTGTCAGGAGTCGTCTGATAAGCACCCACATCCGGATTCATTATTATCATTTCTCAACTTTTTCTGAGTATTGCGAACGCTCTACATGGCAGTTTGGCACTAACGTTATCAATCAAACAATTTGGTGTGTATCATATCTCTCATTGCTTAGTGATCTTTGCAGTCCCGTCGCCACGGGGGGCTTTTGGGGACTTATCCCCCCAAACAAAGCTCCAAGAACCCCCACATTGAACTATGAAGGACTATAAATCGGTGGTGTTTTTGTGAAACTTCAGAATGTCAAGTCCCCTGAACAAACGTAAAGCCCCCAATATTGAAAATTTTCTGGCAACTGTTCTGGATCTTTGTAATGTTGATTATGCAGTAGCCTACACATTGCAGTTTTGACAACGAAATACAAATTTGTGCAACATAAATCTACGAAGTTGGAGTAAATATGAAATGTGATGGTCACAAACGTAAAGAGAAAGTACAACAGCAATTTCAAAGTTCTGCTGCAAAGTGCAGAGAGCCGACGGAATTTTTTGCTGCTTCCATCACCCTACTAGCAACAATTTAGCTGAAAAAACCTGTAATGTTTTACTAGTAATTATCCAATTTGAAAGACAAAGTTTTCTTGTCTTTGCTGCTTCAAATTTATTGAATATTTCGTAAAAAAATGATATAATTTAAAAGGCCGCATGTATTAACCTAGGAAATATGTAACGCTATAAACGCTGCGGAGATGTTCTAGGTCAGCAATTTTGTGATCTGAATTTCAACAATTAAATGTCCACGAACATGTTCAGTTTATGGGTTAACTCAAATAAATAACACATGTATCAACAATTGAAAAGTTCACATTTATGGCCAGTATGCTCAGCGCAGTTGCACAGTTTTAATCAATATCTTGAAAAAGTAGTCAGTATTTAGTTGCATTAATTCTTAAGATTACTCCTTCACCAGTGGCGTAGCCAGCCCAAAAATTTGGGGGGGAAAATGTTTTATTTTAGGCGAATAACACTATTTTGTTGGGGAAAACGCCTCTCAAAGCACAAATTGACTGTTTTCCAAATATTTGGGGTGAGCCATGGCCCTTTTGCTCCCCCTGGCTACGCCAATGTCCTTCACCCCCGCCATGTTGAGGATATGCGCACGCAAAATACGTAGTTAAATTGATTTTATAATTAATGCCAACCGTCAAACCGTGCTTCAAATAAAATTAACACAAACGGTTGTCCGTCTCATGCTAAAAATACCTCGCAAAAACATTTGATACCTTGATCAAAACAATTTACATGCTTTTGTACGCCACTGAGCATCCCCATCCGACATTTTTAACCATTTACTTCAGAACCTGATGTTAAAATGTTTTCATTTCTTCCCACTGCCGGACTATAGTCCTTGATGATAAGTGGAAGTAGGTAAAGCTGGTGCGCTGTTTCAGAGTTTGGCATTCTCCTGTGTTCGTGAGTGTCCGCAGGGGAGACAAAAATGGAATTTGCCACTATCCTGATAATTGGGACTAAGAACCAAAAATTTCTAGAAAACCTGAAGTCAGCAGCTTAATTAACTTAATTCTTGCAATGACGGTTTTATTTTCTGATATGACGCTCACACTGCACAAGAGCCGGGTTCATTGTTGTGGTGTCATGCCATTTTTGCAGTTCACTCATGTCCGCTACATTGCCTGCAGAGGCAGGTTGCGAAACTTGGGTGCGGATAGTTCTAAAATTTATCTTCATTGTGTAGCAGTGACATGGCAACAAAGTTTCACTTCATGCTGCGGTAGTGGGCGTTTAGCCGCATGTGACTGTTGAAGACATGTGTGGCAGGTAATGCAGCGAGACAATGACTGCTGATTGCAGTAAGTAACGTACTTTTAAACGATGTGAAAAGAAACCTTGCTGCCAACAAAGCGCGTTTTTGGGGCTGTTGCCGTAACATGGGTAATTTTCTTTGTGGTGTAAAAATGGTAAAGCCTTATGTGAACGCCCATTTGCATTGTATTGTCAGCAGCCTGAAATGGGCAAGCAAAATGCCGACTTTGCCGATCAATGGAAAAATTTCTGTGAACGCCTATGCCTGTGTTGTTTATGTTTATAATGTAACATATGCTTTGTACTGCGCTGTAAATAACCATTTTTGTGTCATTCGAGTATTCTTTGTTACAACCTCTCGTTGAATGTGCGATTCACCAGGAACCGGGTGTGCATGAAGACTTACACCCACATACATGTGGCGCGGACATGCGAAGGCTAAAGCCCATATATACGTAATATATGTGAATTTTTGGGAAATAATTGTTGCATTCCCAAACGGTGGTCAATGGGCCCCCTTCAGCAAAGTTTGCCCCCTGGCTCAAACCTCTAGTTACGCCACTGCTAACATCGTACAGAGTATATATTTCACCTACTGCGTGAGCATCGTCAGTTCTTACTGGTGACCGGTTAGCCCTGTCGGTAAAAGAGCTGGCCTCACAATTGTGAGGCAGGAGTACGATCCCACTCGCCGGTTGTTCCCTTGAGCAAGGAACCTAGCACTCAGCTCATGGGCCAATGCTGCTACCGTCGCGGTGGACCTAAAAATTGCGACTGCGATTTGTGCAATTATGTGCTGTATCACGCTGTTGTATTGTGTTCGCATGCCAGCGCCTCACACCTCACTCACTATGCCTCGTCTGCTATGATTCATGTGTCGTGATTGTGCGCGCCTTTCCGCAACAAACAAAGCATGCAAACTCGGAGGGAAACCTCCATACGCAAGAAGAAGTCGGTTCTTATTCAAATACTATCTATTAAGCAGAAAGCAATGATGTTTACCGCAATTGGCAAAACGCTTGAAATACAAGTTAATTCGCTAAAAATTTGGGTGAAGGTCGAGTCGTTTTTTAGTCTTTCGTTCCCTGATATGAGAAATGATCGAAATAAGCGAGGTTAGGAATGCTCTCGCCGGCGGGATGACTCGTTTAAGTGCCTACAATGTTTTGGCCTGCAAAGACAGCATAAACTTGCTTATCGCTGTATGAATCTATCTTTAAAACGGTCATGTAAGTGGCGTACAACCAGAGGCAATTGCCACCAACGAAATTTTCAAAACAGTGTTTAGTCGTTAGATACCACAAGTTACAATCATCCCACCCCCCAAAAATAGAACAACAATAAGTTACAATAATTTTGGCCCACACCAAAATGATCAACTGGCTACGGTCCCGGCCGAGTGCAAAGGTGACTTGCTCGGAAGACGAATGAGAAATTCCATACTCCATCATTCCGAGTACGAGCCCGTGTTGACACCAAAAACATATTTTTTCTTCGGTACGATCCGGAAAGGAATGGAAGTGAATCAGTAAAACTGTCAAGCGGGTGTTTTATCGCGCAGCGGCCAAATGTTTTCTGACGTGTAGAATCACATTCATGTGGTTTCGAAACAACGGGTCCAGGAGCCCCCACCCCTAAAACCTACGAAAGTCGCTTCCTTAACCATGATTTGTACAATTCGGAAATCAGCATTCGCGATATAAGGCCATTTTGCTGTCCATTTTTTTTTTCACAGCAGTGTTGTGAAGTTTACTCCATCTCTCTTACAGTAGTGAACCCGTAATGAGACTTCACTACCAAATATTACTGAAATCCCCATCACCCCCCTCTCCTGACATTGGCTGGATCCACCCCATCTTTGCGATGCACTTGAACCTTCGAATTCAAGAACGGAGGTAACAGCCTAAGCTCACATTAAACTGTTACAGATTTCCCAGTGACATTTCACGTTGCAGCTAATGAAAATTGAATCCTTTCCAGAAAGCATCCTACACCAAAAGAAGTTATTTTAGCTGTTGTTTACCAATAGCGTGACTTCATATCCACGCAGAGGTGGTCGGCATTTCAGAAACTACTGTTGCTGCTTGCAGAGTGAGATTGCAAATTACCGGATTTGTCACTTCATTTTGAAAAACCTGATAAGGTAACAAAACAAGCGGTACAAACACCAGATTTGTGAAAATCAGGGGCGCAACGAGGTTAAATGGCGCCCGGGGCAAGAAACAAGTTTGGCGCCCCCATGTTCGAACCTAAGGTCTTTCGGAAGCAAATGTGCCGTTGAAGAAAGTAGTTGCGAAATTGTTGGATCTTTTGGCGCCCTCCGCAGTGACTTGGCGCCCCCATGGTGATTCGGCGCCCGGACAATCGCGCCCCCCTCGTTACTCCCCTGGTGAAAATGCATTCACACTGGAACACACCGCTCCACCTTTACCCCAACCGACAAGAACGTAGTCTGGCGAACAAGGTTGCTCGTGAGCAAAACAGCAGACCTCATACACCTGCTTCTTGGGTTCGCACACGAGATGAGGTCTTCGTCACAAAACAGTCGACGTTTTCTCTTACACAGAACGCGTTTTGCTCCGATGCGCCTGCGTCGACAGAAGACTGTGCAAAACCTGGCAACCGCACCAGCGGACGTGGATCTTTTTCGGATTTATTCGCGTTCAGTCAACTCTTCAACGATAGATTCTTTCACGATCGGCATGGCCGCAATGTACACTCGAAACCAGAAAATATTTACGTATAGACAGCGCGCAGTCCGCACGTGAGCGGAAGTGTCCGTGTGCGCCGATACGCCGTTGGTGGGCGCGTGCAAGCCTCTGGAAGTGAATCCTTCCGGCGAAAGTAAAACAGACCTGGTCGACGATCCAAAATCTGCTTCCACCATCTCAAAAGAGAAACACATGAAAACACGTCACGCTTCAAAAGAATTCTACACGTTGGCAACTCGATCGGCCATTCCGGCGAGAAAGGACGCATTCAAAGCCGGGCAAGACCGACCGGCTTTGCAGAGTGGAACCGTTCTGCTTGCAGTTGTACGCGTCCGTTACGGCCCTGATGCTACCCAGTGGCCGCCGGCATCGCTGCGCAGTGCGCTGACGTAGCTGTCCAGGAACCACGCACCAGCTCGTGGCTGAGTCATAACGCGAAGGAAAAGACCGCGCGCTGCAATATTCACGGCACGTTTCTTGTGCGGGCAGCGACGGGAGCGTGGGGGGAATGCGGAAGCTGCAGCGCTGAGTAGCGTTTCCGGGCAATTCCCGTGTTGGAGAATAGGTTCCTCGTTTCTATACAAAGTGAAGCAGAAGTCCGACGAGTGTATCAGTTCAACAGAGTGCAAAGCTGGGACGCCGGATCCTGGGGGCGGGGCGATTATGACGCGAACCGGATTGGACGACACTTTGAAACATTTGCAAACAAGGACAACGTGGTTTTGCAAGCGAACAAGAATCAGTGGATCTCGGTCAACGCTTTTGTCCAAAATGCGAGAAAAGCAAATGAGAAACATTTTGTTCCAACGACAGGGTTCGCGAGAGTAGAAGGCCGGGACGTTGCTGTGGCAACGGTTTTCAAATGCAGCTGTCGTTGTTTGTTACTTCGAAAACGTAAGTGGAGATTTGGCAACAAGTTTAAATACAGCGTCGCGATGGCAACAACAGCAGGGTTCACAGCAGCACGGGCAGATAAAAAGCGTTTGTATAAAGCGGGGATCTCCAAATTACGGCCCGCGGACCAAATCCGGCCAGTTAAGCGCGGACTAAATCCGGCCCGTGAATCCGTGTCATCGTGGCCCGAAGCTATTTTTTGTTAATAATGAAAAAATATAATCTATTCACAAAAACTTTTTTAGACCTTAACATATTGATTTGGTAGAATGTAACATATCCTGCAGCAATCACATTCCATGAGACGTCTGGCCCTCGAACTGTTGTGTAGTAGCTCATGTGGCCCTCTGGCAAAAAATTTGGAGACCCATGGCATAAAGTCAATATTTACATTACAAGAACGAAAAAAAGACGAAAAACGAAAAAAAGACGAAGCGGTAAAAGCGACCCGCAGCCATTGCACGGGACGGACAGTTCCGTCTTAACATCCGGCGAATGTATCCGGCGAATCAGCCCGTGGCTGAGCTCAACGTCAAAGAACTAAAACACACATGCTACAAAACGAACTCGCGGCAACGTGGCGAAACAAGCGAGCACAGTAAGATGCAATTTCAGAAACGCAAAAAAAGAAGAAAACGGTACCCACGTCCTGGCGGCACTCACGCCTGTGGTAATGCACGGTGGCCGTGGCGTCGGCGATGGCCGTGGCGACTGCACGATGCGAGGCGACACGACAGAAACAGAATACAAAAAAAACGCACCGTTGCATATAAATACAGAACCAAAAGATGATTTTTAAAAAACAACAAGCTATAAATAGATTTTCAAAAATAGTGCATGCGAGTTACGGGGGATTGTTGTTCAGGTTTCGGGTTGGAGAGTGGATTGCACAGCAGCTGTTGGTAGGGGGAAACTGGCACTTCGTGGCAAATCCATGTGTAAAGACGGAAGCGGCGCGTTTCCCAGCAAGCGTCGAACGTCAAATGGGCGTTTCCTCGAAGTCCCTTTTTACATGATAACGCCCCACCCTCATGGAGCCATTCGAGTAGTCCAGGTTCGGGTCCGTGGGCAGGCTTCGTCGATGGGGAGTGGCCGACCCCGATGAGCGTGACGCCATCTGGGGCGTGGTCCTGCTCTTGTGCATTTCGTGACTCGCGGAATCGAACGACCGACTGTACTCCTGCACGTCGGCCGCGCTGTACCGCTTCGGGTTCTTGCCGTTGGGTACGGGGATCCGGGAAATCCCCGGCGCGGACCCGACCAGGGTCGGGGACCGGCGGGACGATGCGGAAGACGCTTTCTTGGCGCTCGACGATTTGGCCCTGGGCGGAAGACGCGGGGGGTAGAAGCCGTTCGGCAGCACCCAACGCTTGTGCGATGGTGCGGGCGGCGGCGGCGCGCTGCCGTTGTTGGCCGATGTGTTGTAGCTGCCGACAAACAACGCAAGTTTGAATGAAAACAACGCAACACCGTTCATGAAACAAAGCCAGTAACTTCAATAGTTGCATTATCGCGTAACAATCGCTCCGCTTTCGTGAGTTACAATAGATTAGGGTTTCTCAATCTGTGGGCCACCGAAGAATTTTTGACTGGTCACGAGCTGGTATTATTGAAATCGAGTACGTAATGTGGAAGATAATTAGACCCGTGCATTATCCTGTATTGAGCCAAGAATATCTATGCCAGGAGTGGCCAACCCGCGGCTTTTACCAGAAGTCCCATCAAATAACATACATGACAATAAATGGCATGTAAAGTTCTGTCATTGTCATGTTGGTGTGTGATATTTACAATAAATCTAGCTGAGCAAAGGTATGTGTTTGAGTGAGGAAGAGATAGGGTGATGTTTATGTGTGTCCATGTGTATGATGCGGCTCTTTGTGGTAACACAGTAAAGAAATGTGGCTCTTGGCCTCTGACTGGTTGGCCACCCCTGATCTACGCTTTCTAACAGCAAACAGGCTCAGCCTTCGCATTATTGTAGCGCACGTTGTGTTATTAAAAATCAATGTTGTTTTTATTCATGCTCTGTGCATGTGCAACAGTTGCCATATTAGAGAAGTTGTACAGTAAGTGGGTCACTCCCCTCTGTTTTTTTATTAATTGGGGCGCATGCTTCAAAAGGTTGAAAACCCCTGAAATAGATCGTTCAAGCACTGCCGGACGTGGGCATAGTTGAATAAACGTTGCTTCGAAAGTTAACACATTTGTTTGAAAGTAAAAGGCCAAAACGACTCCAGGAGACGCTTTTTTATCCAGCATTCGAACACTGGCTAGTCACGTCGAAGAAACAAACAATTGTATCTATTTTTTTAACGTATTCTTCAAAAAAATTACAACTGACAAAGCTTTACGAACATCTAAAAAGTGTAAAAATTCTACTCACTTCGAACTCGGGTAGGACGCGTCACCGGTCGCGCTCGTGTCGACAACCTGTCGAGTAAAACGTTTGAGGATGAATGCATCGCCGAGAAAAAAACATGCGCTCAGCGGTTTCGAAAAACGCATTAAGTACAAAATAAACAATAAACTAGCACCGGCGAAGTACGTCTTTTATACACTTTGATAACAAAATTTCAACCGCCCTGCCGGGGCAAACGGTCCTATCATATACCACGGGCTTGTTCGTTGAGCGCACAGATTGCTCGCTTGAAAATGGAAGCTACAAACAAATGTACGCCTCGCTTAAGCAGCGACCGCACACGACGCCAGGAGACAAACAGGGCTGCAGAGAATGACGCGATAGCTAAGTGGAGTCGAGCTCATTTGCGCCAGCGCTGGCGTAGTAAAAGCAACGGGTCAAAACATCCTCTTCGCGCGCGCACGCGGCCACAGATGCAGGTCTGGCAACCGCCGATGCGGTCGAAAACAAGCTCGCTTCGTCCAGCAACACGATCCCAGCGGTAGTTCTGCAACTGCCTTGATATAATTTATGACGCGCGCGCCTTCGATCGCCCGAACAGGACACGGTGAACCTGCGCGGGGGGGGAGGGCTGCGCTGTTCCAGTCGCGCGAACTGGCTTGCGCTCGCGCAGAGTTTGCGCACAGGGCGCGATCGCACACACGGCGGCAGTGATGAATCGAGCTCGCTTTCCACAATACATTTCCTGTTTCAAAGTCCGCTTCTCGAGCAGCGCGCGACGTCAAATTCGACAGCAGCATCTCTTAAGAAAGGCTGAAAGTTTGTCGCTGAACGAGTTGATCGCGAGGTCACCATATACGGCGAAGGTGACGCGCTGCAAACAGTCGAAGCGCGATTCACAAGCGCCTGCGTCACAACTCTGTCACGTGACCGCGGTCATGTGACAAAGAGGCCAAGTTTAAAACGAGCGAGACCGCACTGCTCTACCGACGCCCCCCGCGACCCCGACCGAACGACTTGACCGCCCCAGAAATTC
>Ga0210059_1016584_pt1 | contig 10611 bp, 7 predicted proteins | sample Ectturendosymbi2_FD_188042 | JGI IMG/M metagenome (GOLD analysis project Ga0210059, IMG submission 188042) | Ecteinascidia turbinata endosymbiont from Florida, USA - Sample 2 (SPAdes) (version 2) | ecosystem: Host-associated > Tunicates > Ascidians > Unclassified | place: Key West, Florida... | reverse complement strand
CATGTTGTGGGAGAAGCCAGAGCATAAATATTTTTCCCCGCAGTTGTATCAGAGCAAACTGATAGCTGTCATCGCATTCTCTCAGCCTCTGGATTCTGATGGTTTACCAAAAAACACTGATTTGAATGTTGAACATGGGTGATGCTATGGTCCACTAATAAACACCTATGTTCGGTTGTTGCTGTTACGATGTGTTTGCTAATGTCTCCATATTTCTTATTTGGCACAATGCAGTTATATTAAGGAATTCCACCGAATGAAAAGCTTTCGTTGTGCTTGTCTGTTAGAACATGAGCTCTAGACTTGCTGATTTGAAGGCAGTTTCAAGATTATCTCTAATGCATGTAACATTATCATCTGCAATGATTATGTCAAATTATGAATCAATGGTCTGTTGGACTATTGTTGTTTTACCAATTCTGTGTAAGAGTGCTTGCAATTGTGCTTCTAAAACACAACCAAACAATATCATCTATGAATCTCCTAAAGATTTCCGCTTTCTTAATTTCAAGTGAATATGGAACCTTCTATTATGTATTACGTAGTGGACTGTGATATTGACTTAGGAAACTGAGTGGTTATCACCAGTAGCTATACCTTTATCTTGAATGGAAAAGTTGTTTTCAAATAGAGTTATCATATTACTCAGGTAAATATCATTCAGATATAAAATGGCTTCTTTCCTATCAGCAGTTAACTTAGAATGTTTTTCCAGTGCTAAGAGCACATTGCACAATATGTTTTTTGACGTTTAGGTATGAGCCTTTAATGTCTGCTACCACAATAAATAATTGCACTTTACTAAGCTTGTCCTGAGTCACATAAATATTTTTAGTTTTTTAATCTTTTTTATTAAAAACTTTTTGACAATAAAAACTTCTTGACGCTCAAGTTTGTTTATGTCACCATAAAGCTTCTTTTGTTGCTATTGGTGATATGATGTAGCTGCCATTGCTTTTTTTAAGCTGACTACAAAAAGTAATTTAAATCTTGCAATAAGTTTACTTTGTATAAGAATGTTTTGAATTTGATATCATGAGATCTTATATTTAGTGATGGTGAATAAAATCTACATAGATCCACAGGAAGATGAAGAAAATGGAAAACACAACATTTTATAAGCAGTTCATTTGATAATAAAAAAGCAAGAAATAGATTTTACTGTATAAAATAGGTTATTTCATGTTTCCAAGTTTGGAACATCAACAAACTTTATGGTTATCTGGTCAAGGTGTCCTAATATATGTATCTGATAAGACCAATAGATATATACTAAATAACACAAGCTCACATATGTCCCAAAGCAGGAAAAAAAATGTAGAAAGAAATGAAAGTGATACTTATTTGAATTTATCAAGAGCCTACAAACATGCAAGTTTGTTTTGATGATTTAATACTGAGAGAACCTGATGTCTTCTAACTTCTTGCAAAAAGCACTGAGAGGTGCAGGCTTTAGACTTGTTGCATACTGTCCCAGAGGACAGCTCTACTATAAGAAATTGATTTTGGTCAGTTTTGCTTGACATGAGTTGAATCAAAAATTTTTCCATAGTTGTGAATCTGGTTTAGAAAGTCTGAACAGAGGAAGTCTGTTGAAAAAGTTCATTGTATGATTTTTTCTAAATTGAATTAATAAATGTCAACAAGTTTTAATATTTTTTAGTTTTTGTACAAGGAGTTATATGGCATCTATATTTGCTAAAGCTCATAATCCGTAATATATTGTTTTGTAATACTGGCAATTGTTGTGGAATAGAAGTATTGGTTGTACCTGATCAAACAAAAGTAAAATAATCTCAAAATTACATTAGGGATGAAGTTATGAATTTCAAACAACATGGAAGATGCATAAAGAAGTTTTGTTTTAATTGAATCAGTGTGGGAGGACCAGTCCAATTAACTCTGTTAATATAGTAAAATACTTTACACAGTATGTTTTTAATTGTAGTGATACACTGTTAATGCAGATCAGTGTTCCCTCTAAGATTTTTGTAAGTTAGCTGGTGTCCAAAAAGTGCCTTCAAGATCAAAAGAAACTTGGCTCCCTTTGTAAATTTTCCTGAAATGCGTCCAATTTCAATGAAAATACTTTTCGTCAACCATTTTTGGTGAATGACCGAAAACGGAAAAAATGTTCTTCACTTTTTCCAACATTTACACATTTACAAAAGTTTCTGATAAACAAACAAAAAAACATAGAAAATCACAAAGGAAATGAATGAAATGAGCTGTATGCAAATGTCCGAGCCAATGGTGAACCTTTTCTCTGAGGCAGGGGCTGCCTTGCATACTGACTGTTCTTGTCTTCATTGTGCGTTGCTTACTGTTGCACTAAACTGGTGGTTTTCAACCTTTTTTGTACCGTGGCCCATTATAGCAACCCACTCTAACCCAACAATCCCCATTTAAAACTCGAATAAAGCAAATGTAGCAGAGCTGTATGCATAAAATATCTAAAAATGGTTCATGACCGCATGTGGGTCATGACCCCCGATTGAAAATCACTGCACTAAACCAACAATACAATACAATTAAATCAGGCTGATGATACTGCACAAGTTCTTAAACTTTGTCAAAATGTAGTAACTCAGAAATATTGACAAATAACAATTTAACCTAAATTTTAAGACCCTATCAGGTGCTGTACCATTCTGGGTCAGAGTGGACCTGACAATAATCAAATTTTAAGACACTGTTAGGTGCTGTACCATTCCGGGCAGAGTGGACCTGACAATGATCATGGTTAAGCCAAAGGGTCATTATATTATCCCTTATCCAAATTCACCGACTGCATCATGGGTCCTTGATCGGCTGCAATTTAAAGTCATACCCAGGACTGAAACGATTAAAGAAAGTTTAATTTCAAACAAAAAAATGTTGGCACAAACCACTATGGCAATCGCGGAATGGACACGGCACTATGTATACAGACTCATCTGAAATTAAAACATGAATCACATGTAATAAACAACTACATGTCTATACATGTAATAAACGATAAAATATAATGGTCAAAATCTTTGTTTTCGGCTGACATGCGTTTGAAGTCCAATGTGCGACAGTTCTTGCAAGATCCCCAGTGTTTGTAGGAAAGCTGCACATTGTTTGTATAACTTTTTGGCTGTTTTTTTCATTATAAAGCTCCATAAGCTTGTCAGATTTTCAACCAGCTGTTTTTTTATACTACAGTACATCAATTTATCCAGTTTCCACGTTTAATCTGTTCCTGAACGAAAACATAATTTCATGTATTTAGTCGACTGTAGACGTGCGAAGCATCTAGCTCTCCTGCATAAAATTTACATACTCTGTTTGGTTTTAATGATGTTCATCAAACAGAACCCTCTTTTAGCTCTAGCAGGACCTCTGAGCCGCCTTCCCGAGGATTTCGCCAGCAGGACTTGCCTTGTGTCCTCTGGACACATGGCCAAACCAATGTGGCTGTGGTCTCTCAGTTGAGACAAGTTTTTTTTTTCGACATTCAGGGCTCTACAAATATCACAGCTGCGCACTTTGTTGTGAAATGTCCCACCAGGGGTGTAATGAGGGGGCACAATGCCTCCGGCACCAAATCATTGAGGGCCATTGAAAATTCCCAACAATGTTGCACGTTTTTCTTGAATACAGTACATTTATTCCCAAAAAACTTTAGGTTCAAACATGGGCCCAAACTTGTTTCTTGCCCCAGGCTCCATCAAACATTGGTAAACCCTTGTGTCACACTGTGGAATCTTCGCAAAAATCCCATCTCTGGCACTTGCACCTGAGTTTATATTCTTTTGGTCATTACTCAAGATTCATGACCATAGGCAAGGAACAGAACAAAGACTGATTTAAAACCTGACAGTTTTGCAATGTTTGAAAGCTTCCATTATGTGAACACAGAGCGATAAAGTTCATGCATAACTGCATTGGCTTTACTAATCCGTGTATCAATCTCCTTGCTCCACCTTCCATCACTCATAGATAGGATACTACCCATAGGTAGATAGATAGATTTATTTGGCGGTACTGAATTAATTTCGCTAGATATACTCGTTAAAGCAGAAAAAACGCCGGGGCACCGAAAAAACAGAGGTTATCTAGTCAGGTGCCTCATTAAGTACGTGAGATTGATGTTTCCATGGTGAAGGTTGTGTCGACCGCTAGACGTGCTGATGCAGTCCGATGTATAGGTTGCGGGATTAATGGCAACATAGGTACTTGAACTTCTCTACCTGCTGCAGTGAATTGCCGCTCACTTGCAGCGTACACTGCCTTGGGTTTGTAGAGAGACATAATGCCTTGTGGATTTTCATTCCGGTTCGGTTACAGCAGAAAACTGATGGAGTGCATGCTGAATACTCTGTTGAGCAGATGCTAGCAGTACCAATCATACGCAAAAAGTAATTGGTTGATCCTGCAGCTCCCAGCTGTGACACTCTTGTTGACTTGGCTGTGACTGTCTGTCCAACTCATGTAGTGTAGACTAGGAAAAAGAGTGGTGACAGCACACACCCTTGTCAGAGTCCAACACTAATAGTGAATGCTGTGATTTAATTTTACCGACATGGATACAAACTTCTGAGCAGGAATGAAGTGACTTGAACGCCAGTAACAGGTGGCTTTCAACATTGTACTCACGCAACACTCCCCAAAGTTTTTCACAAGGAACACAGTCGTTATGCTTTCTCAAGGTTGGCAAAGCATGTACAGATGTCTTTGGCATACTCCCAAGATTTCTCAAATTTGCTGTAGAGTGAAATTTGGTCTTTAGTGGTACTGCCATGAAAAAAACCACACTGAGTATCATTCAGCTTTGGTTCAATTTTGGTGGCATCTTTTTTCAAGGCATGTGACAACGTAAATGTTAATTATTTGAAAATTACCAAAACGCATCGTGGGCCGCACAAAAGGTCCTTTCAAGCCACATGTTGCCCATGGGCCATGTGTTTGAGACCCCTCATGTACACAATGAAAGAGGTCAATTTAGTAGGACCGCATAACTACTCCATGGATCATGCCAACTTGTGGACAGATTTGGAATAATTACTTAATTTATATAGATTCATCCACCTATCTACGTTAATTAGCTCTGAATTGAAGAAGTCTTGCAGGAAATGTAAATTTTTATGAGACAAACAAAGAGAAGTATTAGCACAAGGCCAACATGTCACCACAAAGGTAACACAACTGAATCTGCTCGCAAAGTGTTTCACTAAGAAATTGATTTTGTGTCACTTACGCATCTTCAGTCCCATAAATTTTAAGTAAAAGCTTAGGGGTGAAATGATGAAAATCTAATGCAAGACTTTGAGAAAGCATGCAATCTATAGTTTCAAACACACACTAAGACCACAATGCTGTTGTCACTGCAACCAAAAAGCAAAACTAACACCAATGAGTCATTAAAACATTGTACGACACTTTTGGCCTGTTCAACTAGGAACTGCTGACCATTGTTATGGGACTGAAAAATGCATAACCTGTTTCTTCTTTTGATCATTTGTATTGCTCAATTTTTTGAGTTCCTTTTTTGTTTCAGCACATTTCCAACGTTTATTGAAAACTTAGGTACTTTGCAAAATTTCAAGTCTCCCAAAAATAGTGAATTGTATAAATGTTATTTGCAGAGAAAAAACTGCATTTAAATGTGGTGTAAAACAAATGTGGTCTCAAATGAATTTGATCCAAAATTAGCAATTCTCAAATGAACAAATTAATTAGTCTCATTGTAGTCTCATTATGTTAACAGGTTTCAAATGAATGTAGTCTTAATTGTCATGGTACCAAATGAAATAATTTAGAATCATGTGGCAACTTTAGTGGTGCTGGTGATCACTGATCATGCACTTGATTTGCTATGCATTTATGTTTATTAATTACTTAGATTTATTAAGTAGTGTTTTTTTGTTTGAGTTAAAACATTTTTGCATGCAGGTGCATTTCATTTCAATCAATGCAGAGACTTTTAAAAATGCATCTCTCATTTGATATTGTTTTGAAACTTCAGTTTTTTATGGTGCTGTAGTTTTTGATCAGAACAGAGACATTTTTCAGAACTGATCAGGATTTGTCTAAGTTGCATAAGTTTTTCAACTATTTGATTTAAACAAAGCAGACAAATATACTGCTTTGACAAGAGCATTTCAAGTGAGCTTAACTTTTAAGTATATCTTTCAAATGAGTGTCATGCAAGATTGCCAATATATTTTACAAATAACTTGTGTTTGTTCAAGTTTTGTTGGGTATGCCGTGCTTTTGAATCCCGAGAAAAGTGAATTTTTTTTTGCAAAACCTTGTTGTGGTAATTGATTCGTAATTGTCTGCTTGTATAAAATTATATATAATTTTTTATGATTATATTGTGGAATGTCTTCACTCCCACACACAAAGGGCTAGACTTTGAACATACATGGCAGTAATAAGGGATACGCAAATACATGAAAGAAGATGAGGATGTATACATGGAGGTAGTATAGAACAGTGGTTCCCAACCAGGGAGGAATTCCTCCCTGGGTATGAAATTCATGAGTTCAAGGGAGGAATTTCTACTTTATAGTGAAGTATACTAATTCATTGTAAGTGTTTTACTTTTTTAAAACTGACATTGGCTCCTTGAATGTGTACTATCACTTTTATATTTGTCAGTTGTTTAGTGGACTAGCACACGTATATATTGATAAGCTTTAGTGCCATTGACAACAAATATTTTTCGTCCCACTTTTATTAATCAGGTTTTTGTCATCAATAACGACCATTGTTCCAATTGTAGTTATTACTAGCCTACAAACCCGAACATAAGCTATACCATTGACAGGTAAGAGGCAGGCGAGAAAGAATATATTGGAAGATCAAATATTCTTACAGACTCTTTCTTGCTTTCAGTAGTTAGGCTAACAGTAATAACTGATATAATCAAAAAAGAGAAACAGACCTTGTACAGGGCTGCAGAGCTGGAGTGCTGGAGTTGGGCATTTTGCCTAGAGCCGGAGCTCAAATCAAAAATCAGGAGCCGGAGCGAAGCTCCGTTTAAAATTTAGGACTGGAGCCAGAGCTACGGCCATCTGAGAGGTAGCTCCAGATCCCTTCCTAGATACCAACTATTTTGCCAAATATATCTAAAACAGTGCTTTTTATAGCACACTACACGCAACTGTTGCGAGTTACGACACCAGACTGCAACAATGGATCTGCGAGCCAGTGATGGTTCCTTGGTTTAATTATCTCTAAGGCTGTGACATCGTAGCTGGAAGGCGTGGTGTTACTTGTTGAACAATGATTTTCAAACACTGTTCTAAGAGCCGCATGCAGCTCCCAAGCATCCTTTGTGTGGCTTTTAGCATTCTTTCACTAACACCTCTAATATTTTGTGTAACAGACTTTGTTAGTGCAAAAAAACAAAATGTGTCAATTGACTTGCGGCAAAAAATTTTAGTGCGGCTCTCTAACAAAATTATAGGTCTGGATTGGGCTCCCTTCAGCAAAATGGTTGAGAACCACTGTTGCAGAAGTACAAGAAACGTTAACTACCACAACACCTTACTTTCAATAGTCAGAATGATCAAACCGGGTCTGTAGTAGTGTGGTTACCTAAAAACAACTGCGCACCTCAGTGTGTGCGGGATTCCTTAGGTTTTGGTTAGGATTCGATTGTTAGATAGTTTTTCTTGAGCAGATGCGTGTAATGAAATTAAGTTTTTAGTCAATCGCATTATTGTCTTGTGCAAATTTCAGTCTCAACTTTTAAGCAACTATAACAGCATTTAGTAACTTAAGTTGCAAATACAAACATATGATTATCAGTGATGTTGTCGAGACTGTAACCTTCAAGACCGAGACCTGGTTAAAACTTCGAGACCGAGACTTCATCAAAAATCCCGAGACCGAGACTCAAGACTTCAAAATTTGTGCATTTCGCCCAATTTGAAATAAAATGTCGTCATTACTTCTAAGTTGAATTTTTCTTCAAATTTCTGGCATTTTTCCAACCGGTTTTGGTTGTTTCTTACCTGCAAATACAACAAACAAAAGTTGTTAAAATATAGAAATTTTACTATACCATTTCTTTGCAATATTCAAAGACTCTAGACCTGTAGCCTTTGAGACCGAGACGAGACCAGAAACCTTCGAGATCGAGACTCACACAAATGGGTCTCAAGACTGTCTCGAGACTGAAACCAAGTCTCCAGACTCCATCATTGATGATTATTCTTATATGCAGTTTGGTTTTACAGCAATCACCCCTGCATCCAACTACTCTCAGATGAAAAACAAGAAAAAATTTCACATTTATTGAGTTGAAAGTTGAACTAAATTGATATTTGAAACTTTTTTATTACTGGCGTATTTCAATGAGTTTTGATCGTACTTTTGTTTCATTTTTATCTTTCTGTCACGAAACTAACAGTGGCGCTATCTATTGGATTACTACATCATCAATGATACCTGCTCAGTTAGATGTTTAAGTGCATTCCAAGTTTTCTCAGAGATTCTTTGATTTTTCACCAGTTCAACTTGCTGCTTATTTGAAGCCACCAAACAGAGCTAATTATCGTACAATAAAGGCTTATTGAAAGGACGCAACAGCACCACTAGGATTATACTTCAACCCACAACATGCAATCTGAGTCATCACAAAAATGACGTTTGAACCTTTTCAGCCACCCTGCTGAAATTGTAATTGGGGAGGAATGAAAAGTTCCAACATGAGCCAAGGGAGGAATGCATCAAAAAAGGTTGGGAACCACTGGTATAGAGTATATGCTTGATGGCGCTAATACATTTACTTTGATGAAACACAAGCATGTAAGACACATGCATGAATGACGCCATCGTGATTATTATAGTGTAGTACTGCAATGACTTCCATGTACATCGATTTATAAAATGCAGAGGGAGTGGGAGTCTACAAAGGACCAGGGGTCATTTGGGCTGCAGACCTCCCAAGGACCAAGCTGCTTGTAGTGTAAAGGGAATATTGTATAGTTAGTAAAAGTCTTTTGCTCTGGGTGTAAAATGTAATATGCGCAATGTGTTTATATGGTTTATTGAAGCAAACTGTGTTGCAGGCAAGGTCAAGCCACCAGAAAAAAACTGTTTTCACACATTCAAAAATATTCGTGAATGCTGGAGAGGAAATGTGTCGAAATTTATAAACTGGTGCAGCACTGTAATGTTGTCACGAGATTTAAGCAGTTTGGGAACTAGTCGGGCAATCATTGTGGAAAAGAATTCGCTGTCAAGTGTCAATGCATGCATGGGGACGGAAATTCGTACTTCAATAGGCATATAGTTTGCTTTGCATCTAGAGACTAAACGAATCCCATTACTTCATACCCTGGTTTGATTGGACCAATTTTTGTGAACGCAACAAAAACCAAATGATGTAATATATGAAGGAGACACATCATGATTTGACAGTTTCCACTGCAACAGCATTAAATAATCAAATTAATTCACTTGGTTTGTGTGCACCAATAAATAAGAACACAAAGTATGTTTCTGGTAGCCAAGTAATACATATTTCTTTTACTCTGCCAAAAAAAGTCCCAACACGTCTTAATTTTTATTTCTGAATGAATTCTTGACCAGATTTCTATTGCACTGTATTTTATCATTTTAGCACCTGATTTTGACGTGCTTTTGGTAGATTGTAGTTCATTCTTTCAAGTGTATCATCACTGAGTTTAAATGTTCTGTGATACATTTCACAGATGTGACGAATCAAATCGTTGACTCCATCCAGGATGTGTTATTGGATGTCTCACAGTGACTTCAGTCAATTTTTCAGTGCTGAATGCATGGACTGGAGTCACACAAAAAACTTTAGAACTGAGTGAGGAAAAGCAGAATTGTGCAATTATATAGTTTGTAACTTTCAGTGGGGGTTAGGTTATGATAGGCTGCTAGATTTTGGCTCATTCACCGAAGTTGGTTTTGGAGTAAAGAGCTGAGATGGAATGGTTGTAGTATAGAAAATAGAAGATTTTTGAAAAATAACCTTTTTTGTTCTACACTTTATTTTTAGAAAAAAGTATTGGCTTATTACAGCTGATGAACAGGCACTTCTAAGGAAAAGTTAATGCAGTTGTTGCATCGTTAGTGGTATGGTTTATGCCACTGAAAATTTCCCTAACTTTATAAGAAATACTACTGAAAAGGAAAACTGACAGATGTGAAATGAGGTGGAAGTTAATCATATGACATGAATCAGCCAGTCAAAACTCAACTAGAACTAGACAACATGATCAAAAACTCAATTTCAGTAAGAATTGAAGCATACTGCATATAACTAAGGCTTGAACCTGGAGCTGTGATGATGCAGATTCAACTCAACCTTCAGGTTCACATTTCATATCCAGTCCATTGCTGGTACCAACTATTTGCTGTTACGCATGTCATATCCTCTGAAAAAACTCAATAGTTGACAAGGCATATTTTACAGGTGTATCTGTTCATTTATTTGTTTGTTATTTGAGAAAATTTTGTTGTATAGCAGCAAATGAATTAAATTTAATGGGTTACTTTGTCTGTTATAAAGCTGCCAGTTAAATAAAGTACTAATATTTGTTTCAGGCAAAGAGAAAGTGATTTATTTTGTGATGTTGTGCTAAAAGTAGAAGACAAAAG
>Ga0210059_1016583_pt1 | contig 10612 bp, 4 predicted proteins | sample Ectturendosymbi2_FD_188042 | JGI IMG/M metagenome (GOLD analysis project Ga0210059, IMG submission 188042) | Ecteinascidia turbinata endosymbiont from Florida, USA - Sample 2 (SPAdes) (version 2) | ecosystem: Host-associated > Tunicates > Ascidians > Unclassified | place: Key West, Florida... | reverse complement strand
AACGTGCGGCCAACTTCAGCTTGACGCTCGTCCCGCAATGCCTCGAGAAATAGTTCGAATGATCTCAGCCAATATCTAAAAACTCTTCCCGCGTCTGGGGCGTGTGGGTCGATATCAAGTCTTTATGGTCTCATAAATTTTGACTCCATTTCCTGGCAATGCCTTGAATCAGAATCTTTCGGAACTGCGGAATTTCTTTATGGGTCAGCAATCTAAGTTGATTAAATTGTAATGACCTTAAGAATTTTATTAATAAAACGGCTTTAACCCTTAGAAAACCAGTACGCTGCAATAAAAACAATACGTTAAAACTCGAAGTGAAGCGCTCAACGGAACCAACACAACAGCAGCAGAGCACTGACTAAACTAGTGCGGACCAGCGGCACCGAACTCGATATACGGGAATGCAGGTAATCAACGCCGACGCAACCAGGGTAATTGCAATCACAACGTAAATGCGATCGGCATAATTATCACACAAACCCTAACTGTAACCCTAATCCTAATCCTAACGTACGCTAAGCTAACCTAACACTAAGCTAACCTGATGCTAAGCTAACACTAAAATAACCCTAACATAACACTAAGCAAACACTAACCTAACCCTAATCCTAATGTAACCCTAACCTAACAACACTAACCCCTAAACGTAACACCTTAGCAGAGCCTGAAAAAAAGCAAAGAAAAAAAGTCGGCAACGTGAGAGTCGAGCCGAAAACGATTGGCATAGCAGCTGTAACACATAACCATTACACCACGAGCTGGACAGCGTTTTCCTGACAAAGTGACATTTTTGTTGGTATTGCATCATGCCACGAGACCCAATCTTTGAATGCCGGCACAATAGCTCCAGCTGATCTGTTCCCGCCAGAATATTGCTGGTAGAGTAGACACTACCTTTTACGTTTGGGGTTTTAGGTTTAAGGTCTTGGGTTTAGGGTTTTAGGCGTACACACTAATCCAAGCATGTAACTTTGTTTGTGGTGCTTGTCACATGATATGTCCACTTCAACCAATCATGTTCCAGAAAAGGCAAAATAGTCTCAGCAGATATTTTCCCTCAGAAGGCAAAATAGCCCTTGGAGATATTTTGACTCAGGGGACAAAATAAACAAGACTGCCAATTGTTTAGCGGGCCATGGGCGAGCTGCTTTGGTAAAGAATAATGTTGTCAGTCCACGGGAGGTTAATGGGCTGAATGTTGCAGCTATGGGCAGTCCGGGCCTGAAAAATCTTGGATCGTGCCATCTCTAACCATGGCATCTTATTTTTTTCTGGTAACTCACCTGCTGGCCAGTGGCCAGAGATGACATTTGATTGGACTTGGATTGGACCTAATCCGGTATACGACAAATTTCGTTGATTTTGGATTGGACCGGAGTGTAAAATGCTTCGCACATAAAGGTCAGGACCGGATTCGGCCTGAGTTAATTGAAAAGAAGTGTGTTATTTTTGTCATTAAAAAGTGGTATTTTGAAATTTTTTGGACTTCGTTTGGACTTGGATTTCGATATTTTTAACTTTTTGGACTATGGTGGCATTGGACGCAGTTTTAAAAATACAGGAGTCGATCTGGATCACAAAATATGACAGTTCACTCATCTCTGGTGCTGGCACCTTTTTATGCAGCTAAAGTATAAGACACGGGGTAAGTTAATACACTGTGCAACAACATGCCCCAAACCGGTTTGACCACTCATCGAAAATTTTGTAAAAAACACAAACTTGAGTGTTCCTGGCGCGAGCAACTGCATGGAAAACACTTAAATCGGACCAGGAACCGGAGTCACGTTTTATTTTGGACAGTAGCAAAAGTCTTCGTGGTTTTCATAAATGTCTTTTCTTAAGTGTGAACAAGGCTGAAATTCTGTTACATTAATTGCAGCAGGAGTTTGAACAGAAGTCGGATTCTCAAATTTGAAAAAAATCGGACCTTGATGCAGTTCTGGATTCAAAAATTTTGGAACAAGAGCGGAATCGGAGTCTAAAAATGCGACTGCGGCCACCTCTGTAGCAGAGGTTGTCAGGGATCCGAATTTCCGGAGTCAACTCTGGGAGGACTCTGCGTTTTTTATTCGGAACCGGAATCCGGAGTCACAAATTTGTGAAAAAACGGACCCGGAACCAGAGTCACTTGTCATTTTCGGTAGCAGCAGGAGTCTTCGTAGTCTTTAGACATGTGGTTTTAATTTCATAAGTGAAAACAGTCTTGAATTTCAGTTGCATGGTTGGTAACCGGAGTCTGCACAGGAGTCGGGTTCTCAAATATGAAAAGTTTTCGGACCCGGTGTCAAGCGAACTTTCTAACCTCTGCTTAATTTCTGACCATTACTGTTTGCCAGTTATTTTGCTTCTTAGTGTAAAGGAATGAAGTTTGGAAAATGCTTTCTTGATGTGTGTTTTGTAAATTAAAACTTTTGGTTAGATGTCAGATACCCACAACAAGCTACAGTACGGTTATAACCATAATCACTGAAAAAGAATGGATTTAGTGTTAGACCTCAAGTATTTTTGTTTTGCAACCCCAACATAAAACCTAACACGACACACTTACCTAAACACCAAACCCTCAGCCCTGATCATCAGTTTTCTCAGGGTATTGAATATGTAGAATATAACTCTGTGCATGCGCACATGGCGTGGAGTCAGAAACTTCGCAAGTCAGAAATTTCGTTTGACAACGGTTTGAAGCGAAATTTACAATACGACAAACAGTATCCCTAATAGGTCAGAAAATTCAGAGAGGTCAGAAATTTTGCTTGGCACCGGATCAGGGTTTAAAATTTCAGAACAGGAGCGGTGTCGGAGTCTGAAAATGTGACTTCGACCACTTCTGCCCTGTAGCACATATCAGAGCAAAGTTCTGCACAGGTAACAACATTTTCTGGTTCCCGTTGTTAGCAACTCTAAGCCGTGTAGTGCCAGATATAAATCAAGCACCCATAAAAATTTTTTCCGAATTAATAGTGAAAACAATACTTCAAATTTTACCTGATTGCGTTTTCGGCACATTCACTGATTGATTCTGACATCTTTTGATTTTTTTCAGCGGAACTGGAAAAATTTGAGGTGAATGGTCTTTTTTACTAAAATGTGACAAAATTTTGAAATAAGGATAATTTGCATTGCCTTTTCAGGGATACGTTTATCACTCACGGCAATCTGGTTAACAAACATATCCATCTGCTTGTTCACAGGAAAAAAACATTTATGATATTTATTACGTAGTTTTTCGTGGTTGAACTGAAAATTGTGGGTCTTGAGGAAGAGAAGAGTTCTTCAGTTTTTTATTTTTCAAATATTCATCAAGAAATTGAGAGGATGGGACAGTTCTTTTTTGTAAGCCTAAAACGTATGATTAAATTGTGTCAATTCGGTTTCTTTATGGTTCGAAAGATCTGCTTATGACTTATATAGACTTGCACACGGTCTTGACTTAGTTGGACAAGTAGTCATACATTATTTTTAGTAATTTATGACCTGGTTTTAACCAGTAATGGCATGTATCCATTCACTGAGTGAGCATGATGCAATGACACAAATTGAGTCAATTGGCCAACTTTTATTTTACCCATTCTTTTAACCAATTTGATTTTCGTCAGTTTTTTATGACTCAGAACTTGATCCGTTGTATTTGATCATAATGAAAAGAAGTGATAACGAAGTTTGATTTTTTAAAGCTCGAATAGAATAAAGTTAATATTGCATCGTTCAAAAGCGAATTACGGAGTCAATGAAACATCAGGAAACATTTAAGTGTTCCAAATGTTCAAGTTCGGCATTTGAAGCATAAATTTCCTTTCGGTATTGCTTTGAATTTATAAGTCCGTCAAGTCAGATTCGCTTAATTGGTTCTAGTCTGCCGGATGATAGTTGTCATAGTAATTCTGCAAGCCGTGGGCCTTTGACTTGAGGCAACGTGTCTTCACATTTTGAAGTCGTTTGTATACAGTGGGCCTAGTAGCTTCGTTCTATTCTGAATTGCTAGGCATGTACCACAGATGAAAATGGCAAAATTTGTTATTGCAGGTAAAAAAGATTTGGATTGATGCAAACATCTTATTTGCATATTAACTACTCAGTGTATGTGCAGTAGTAGTGTTGAAATTTAGTAACTGTATCATACAGTACAGTGTATGTAAGCATGATGACCAAGACATTGTTAGCCAGTGTTGTTCGTGTTTGTCTCAAGAAAAAAGCAAATCTTTGTTTTGTGATTATAATACAGCTTCAAACAAAGTGTTTTTTTTTCTTGGAATCATTGATAGACTCTGACTAGTGACTGTATCACCGTTGTGTTCATTTTCTGACCATTTGCCTAGGCAATGCTTGGACAAGCCAAGGCTTGCAAAACCCAGTGAAATGCATGGTGCTTGCAGAGAGAGTAGTAAAAAGGTTATGTTGGAAAATCTATTGTTCATGTGTACTTTCACAAAAAATTGATGCAGTATTGATAATCCAGAAACACCTTAAGATCTTCATATTTGAAACCTTATTCAACCGCCACCTATTGTTTTGTAAGAATGTGACAGTAACACACGACAAGAGTGCAGTAGGCTTGGTAGAAATGTAGTAAACTTAAAAGGGAATACTAAAATCTATACACAACTTGAACCTGAACACTAATGCCAATGCTAACCTTAACGCTAACCTTAACCCCTAAACCTAAACTTTGGAAACTTTTGAAAAAAGTAAAAAAAGTGGTTTCATGAATTTAAAAATGCAACCACTACTACCAAAACGAAAGTTGCCAGGGTGAGGGCCAAACCCAAAACTGATGGTGCTGCTTGAGTGTCAAAATTAGCGTTTTTTTTGAACCGCATCATGCAAGGCAGTTCTATAGCCACTCACATTAATAATTATACCGCACTGAAATGCTACCCTACTGTTACAAAAACATGGTTTGCAATGTTGAAATAAAAACAAGGTTTTAGGAGTTTTCTGTTGGAAAAGCACTTTTCTGTTTCAACCCGTTTAACTTAAAACTTTCAATGAAATACACAGTTGTTTAAAATAAAAATGGTTGCATATCAAGATTCTTTTGCATGGTATCTTCACTTAGATTATGTCAATTTCACCCTAGTACATTAAAAAATTTTGCAATGCTATTTGCACAAGACCTTTTGTCAACATGTAATGTATTGTATCAAACTCTGGAGAATGTATATGCATAAAATTGCTATAGAAACTATTTAAATTTTTTTGTGACATTCTAGGTTGTTAATGCACAAGTACTTGGAAACATATTGCTAATGCTTGTAATTTAGGCTTTGGTTGACTACTAATAGATTCAGTTTTGCCCAGTTAACTTCAAACTTTTGACTGTGGTTTTGCAAAGCTGAATGTACTGTATTTATAAACTTGCATCACCTGTGTGGCTCCAACTACCTTTAGCATTAAAATCACTATAATGTTAAGCACAACGTTGATCTCTTTGAATTTTCCAAGATGTCAAATTTATCATATATGGTAGTTTCTTTTATACTCGTAGGTCTTTTAAAGTTAAAAACTATTATAAAAGATTGTGTAAGTCAATTGTTTTGTATACTTTTGTTTTTCAAACTTATAAATATTTATACTTACTTCAGACAGCATCAGTTGATAATTATAGTATCTAATAATGTCACATCATATTTGAAAAATTAAATTTCATCTTGATGACATACATTAAGTATTTTTGTACAAAAACAGCAGCTAGTTATTATTATGTTACTCAATATCCCTGCTCAAATCATATCATGTTTTCAAGGCGGTGTCTGAATGACCATATCCAGTTTTCTCTTTTGAAGGACTAAAAGATGATATCCAGCTCTCGCCACCTACAGTACTAAGAGAACATATTGTGCCAGATATAACACTGAGTTCGTGACAGCAGTAGCGCAGTGAACCTGATCGAGCAGGAAATCTCTATTCCTGCTATCCAAAGCGTCATTGGTTTGGCTCTCACCATGGCTGGTTTGGCTTTGCTAGCAGATATGCCAGTTTTGATACTACAACATCAGATTTTATATTTTCACAATCTTTCAGTATTTTCCAAGTGCTTTTCATGTAGTTTGTTAAATGGTCAAAAAAACAGACACATGTTTAGTTTAGGAATTAGGGGTTTAGAATTAGGGTTTTGGATCCGAGGTTTGGGTTTAGAGTTAAGGTTATGTTTAGGGTAAGGGTTGAGTTCAGAATTGTGCTTGGTATGTTTTTTAGTCCTTGAAAAGTGAAAATGAGATATGGTCATTTAGACACTGCTTCTTTTTAATTTACATTCATTAACTGTATAAGAAACAGACTAGCTTCAAACAGTTGGTCGTTTGAGGCTTAAATGCACAAACATTTTTGCTAGTCTGAAGCACTAATGCTTTTGTTGTGCACTATGCCATAAGATCAATAAGAACAATAAATATTTCTAGGATATCAGTTTATTTCTATATAACTTCTACACATGACAAAAGTGCAACATTTTGCATTAAACCACTTACACATCCTGTGTAACCTACTGGACTGTTATTTTGTTTGTTACGTCACTGTACACTTGGTAGTTTGTTTTGGTTAGTTGTTCCTACTGTGACCTTTTCCTTTCCAATGTAAAGTGGGCAGCTGGGGTTGCAAATTGTTGATTAGATTTTCTTAATTGGTAACTTTACTCTTTGTGAGTTTTATTTTATTTTGTTCTATTTATACTTCATACACTTTGCAGAACTGATGATGCCTATATCGTAGGTGAAACATATACTCTCTAAGATCTTAAAGTGTCTGATTCTTTGCTGAGAAAGGATCTTTTTCCATAGACAACATTCTGCGTTACTTTTAAGCTAATATTTGATTATACAACTTTAAACATTGCTCCAAACATAATGCAAATAAATTTTAGCATGAGCACCATACTTCCATGATATGTTTTATAAAACCAGGTTTTTCATTTAAGGCGTGATGACAAATAAATTAAATCATCCTACGAAACAATCTTAAAGTTAATAATCTAATTGCTGAAAGCCATTGTGATTTTGTTCCCTTGTGAAAAAATAGTGGTATATAACATAAAAAATGAATAAATATATTGCGGTCATTTGGTTATTTTCTTGTTATTCTTCTGTATTTGAAGTGTGCATTCTATCTTGTTAATCACATAGTTTATTAGCATAGAAAAATAGTAAAACCCTTGAATCATTACCAGAATTGAGTTCACATAATAGTTCTCTTTGATTAGAATACAGTATAAATATTACACTGTTTTAAACGCAGCTCCAAATTATTTCATGTTTCTTTTATGCTTGTCAATATTGATTTACAACGTGTTCTTTGATTTTTTTAGGAAGATAATATTCAAAAAGGCTTATTATCATTAAAAAGAAATGATCATGCCTTTCTTTACTTTTTTGTCAAGTTCAAGAAAAGATACTCTTCCAAAGTTGAAACTTGAGTTTTTAATCTTAAAGTGACCTTTCATATGGAAAGTTATAAATATATGTCACTTCAACAACAGCGATTCATATAATGAAGTTTAATATTTTATCAGACACTATCAACATCACATTAACAAAATAGCAACATTCAAATATCCATCACCAGAGGTTTCCAGTAGCACACTAAATTTTGTAGCAATAGCAGTAACAGCCCTATGTATTCATACAACTTAACCCTTTCAGTCCCACGAAAGCCCCAAATCTTTCAGAGCTTTGCATTCCTATAACTCGCCAGGTGATTTAGCTAGAGAGCTATCCAAACCATCCACAGATTCAGCAAGTCTTGTACTCAAAATCGAAAAAAAACTTTTTTCGTTTTTGGTGGGAGGATTTCTGGGGGAGACGTCACAAAGAAGACATGTTTTGGAAATTTTGGCCAGCCCTGGGCCCCAACCCATTGACCCATTCTTTTGGCTCAAAGTTTTGTTGAAAACAAGGTCAAACTCTGCATCTTTAGAGCCCTGGATTGACTTGCTAGCATATCTGTAGCCAAAATTATGGGTCAAAAACCCAGTTTTGGGCCTAATTCAAAACTTTTCAGAAAAGGCATAATTTGCCCTTTCAGGGCAAACTTTGGCCAGCCATAACTCGGCAGCAGATTGAGCTAGAGAGCTGTTCAAACCCCTTAATGACTAGTGGCGTTGTGTAGTGGAGAATAAAAAAATTTTTTTTATTTGGTTGGGGGTTTTTGGGCCAATGGGGTCATGACAAGGGCATGTTTTTTGGTTAATCATATGATGTCATCATCCGATCCCACGCGCCAATATTTTGGCTCGCAGTATTTTTGGATTCTAGGGCAGAATACGCGTTTTTAAAGCCCTTGATTGAGTTTCTAGCGTTTCTGGTTCAAAAGTTGGGCCAAAAAACAGCTAATTAGTAAGGGATTTTTCTCAATACTTTTGGGGGATTTCCCAAATTAATTTTAAGTTTTTTTGGCCCTAATCTTGGAACCAGGAATGCTAAAAACTTGTTCGGACCCTTCAAAGTCCCGAATAGTAACCAAAAAACAGCTAAACTCAAAAAAATTTTATGACATTTAAATGGCTCCTGCGAGTCTTAAAGGGAGGTTGGGCAAAAATGCTGACATCAGCAAAAAGTAACACAAACATCCTATCATTATATAAGCATTAAAAAAAACAGACATCCTATACTGAAACGTTTTTTTTATTGCAAACTACATACCTTCACAAGTTTTTAGAGGGTTTGAACAGCTCTCTTGCTCAATCTGACGGCAAGTTATTACTTGCGGTGAAATGCCCCTAAGAGTGGCTTTTGAGGGAGCAAAATTTTGGCCAATTTTGGTTGATGAGCCATAATTTTCGCTCCCGATACGCTAGAAAGTCAATCAAAGGTGCTATAGACGTGGATTTTGACCTACTTTTCAACTAAACTTTGAGTCCAAAAAATTGCCCATTGGGATGTCGCCCAGGGCCAGGCAAAGATGGCCAAAATAATGCAAAAACACCCCTACTTGTGACGTTCTCCCCAGAAAAGCTCAAATCCAAAACGAAAATTTTTTTTTCGATTTTGACTACAAGACTTGCTGAATCCGTAGAGGGTTTGAACAGTTCTCTAGCTCAATCACCTGACGAGTTATAGGATTGCAAAGCTCTGCAAGAAAAGTGGTGCATGCAGGACTGAAAGGGTTAAGCAAAATGCTGTATATATTCTAATCCTACATTATTCCATGCTGTAATTTTGGTTTGCTGGACGATGTGAATTTAGACATGTGTGTTTTGTATGCAGTGTATGTAAACATATAATTTTGACTTATGTATAAAGAAAATCCACTGCATGTGAATATCACTGGGTTTTAGAAGCATTTTTAGAAGTTTTTTTTCAGCAAAATATATATCATATCTGGTAGTTTAGTTCAACAATTATATGTTGGTGGATCTTGAATTATTAAAATCAAAACAGCAATAGTGCCAGCACAAATCAGTAGCTTAATTTTCATTTTATAGGTATCTATTTTATGTGTACCGTATTTATTCAATTGCAAGTCGTGGCTTGCAATGTTTTTTTTTCATTTCATGTGGCTTATAATCAAGTGCGGCGTGCATTTTTTGTTTCTTGGCCTGATCGAATGGTAGATGACTCTCAGTCTTTCCTTGGCTGTGCTGTCGACAAAACTTTCTTTTCACCTTCTATTCTTTTCAGCATAACGTGCACATATGCTTGCTCTGTCATAGGCGGGATTATAATGTACAGAAGGCAGTTGTAGTGGTGCAAGCATCATTACCAGGGTTGCCATTTAAACGCAAAATGTGCTACCATGCGAATGTATATCAGAAGCTTAGGTAACCTATGTTCAAGTGCAGCTTACAATCAAGGGCCGCGTACAATACTTTTTAACACCATTTCGTGCGGCTTAAAATCAAGGGTGGCTAACAATTGAGTAAATACGGTATGTGAAAATGTAGTAGTTATGCAGCAATAAACCTGTTACATGAAATACCTACAATGAAAAATGTGTTGGATTTTTAAAAAATTGCAATTGGTGAACAATGATATCAAACCACATTTTTCTGTTGAATCAGAACAGTTTTGACCAATTAGAGAACATGTAGTTTTAAAAAAGTGTCTCTAGGAAACTAAGCATGAATGCTAAGCATATCAACATGAATATGTCAAGAAACTCATCAATACTCAAACATAGCAAGCTTTAATTAAAGCTGTATAGTAGCCGGGATTTTAGTGCAAAATAAATAAATAAATAAGTTTATCTGTAAGTGCATATTGATGGTTAATGATTTAGAGTTTGTGAAAACAAAGTTCCACAAATAAAACAGCATATCATTCAGTTCTAGTCAATTTCACCCTTGACAGGTATAAGAAGAATTATCCCTAATCACTTGGAAGGTGTGGTTTGTGAAACTGATTTCCAGTTAGATCAGAAACAACATGGTTGTTAAGTCTTGTTAGTTTCATATTTTTGTTTAAAATTTTGTTTGCTCATTGAGTTTTCATTCAACTGCATTCAATAGTTTATGTTTACTGAGTTGTCTGTTAATCTAATTGATTTTCATAAAATGCTTTGCCTAACAAAATGTTCATAACCTTATTTTAATCAGAATGTTCTCATTTTGAGTTTCATCAATTAGAGAGACTCACTTTGTCTTTTCAGGATCATGTGATTGTCCTCATTTTTCAAA
>Ga0210059_1016581_pt1 | contig 10613 bp, 5 predicted proteins | sample Ectturendosymbi2_FD_188042 | JGI IMG/M metagenome (GOLD analysis project Ga0210059, IMG submission 188042) | Ecteinascidia turbinata endosymbiont from Florida, USA - Sample 2 (SPAdes) (version 2) | ecosystem: Host-associated > Tunicates > Ascidians > Unclassified | place: Key West, Florida... | reverse complement strand
ATACTAACGCAACTGCTATCTTGTGTATGCTTCGTTTAGGACATAGTAAATTGAACATAGATGGCCGCTACAATCAGATCTGTCAATGTGGTGCTATTAAGACTGAAGTTCATATGTTTCTTGAGTGTCCTTTCACCTGTGCGTCACGCCGAATGTTGTTAACAAATGTCTCTAAGATTCTCGCCGAGGAAAATGTGTTTTCCTACTCTGAGTTTGCTACATTAAATCCAGCTGAATTGGTCGAAATAATTCTCTTCGGACACCTTAAACTTTCTAAAATTCCGTCATTGCGCTTGTTTAGACAAACGTGTTTGTTTTTGTCCAGAAATACACCCTTTTAATATGAACTCGTTTTCTGTTTTTACTGTTTCATTTGTGTGTATGTGTGTCATTTTTTTTCTGTGTTTTTGCGTTGCCAATGAGCTCTTCAGGCCTTGGCCTGCCTTCATTGGCTGTTTGTCAATAAATTCAAAAAAAACCTCTCATTTCAAAATAAAGCACATTCTGCTTTAATGATAGTGTTTTAACTTCAGGGCAGAGTAAGATGTTCATGCTTCAAGAGTTACAACATGTTGAATCCAAACAAATGTGCTAACTTATTTGCAGCATTTTGTACATTCTGCAGTAATCAAGAAACTGCAACACCGACCTTCAAGGTGTGGGTGTTGTGGAAATCAGTCTAACTTCAAAGCTAACAACATGTTTGCAAGATTACTGGAGCTATAATAAAGTGGTGTTAAACATTGCTTTAAAAGCAAGTAGATCAAATCAATAAATAAAAAACTATTGAAACATTATTTTAAAATATTACCTCTATCTCACCAAAGTAATCTCCAGAAACCAAGTGATCTGTTACCTCAGCAAGATCTTCTGTTACAACATCACAATGTCCACGTTTAATAACATACAGATTTCGTGACAAATCACCCTGAAACAATAAATTACAATGCAAGACCCTTACACTTAACATATAACAGAATAACTCAGCAGACTTCACAGAAAAACTTGCCATTGCCAATCAAAGCCACCACAGCTGTAGCAGTTACGGTTACTTTACAATACAGAGAAAATTTATTTGTGTCATTGGTAAGAAGCAAATGTTGCTTAGCATAATGCAATTCATTTTTCATGCAAGCTTTTTCAAAAAGTAATTGCGCTAGACTAGGCATTGATTGGACATCTGCACCTTAACTCGTTGGCGTCAGCATGGTTTTGAGGATTTTCGCAAAAAAAAACGCCTAAACGCACGTGGCTTTGCGTGGGAATTTCTCCGGTCTGATATGCTCAACAACCCGGTAAAAGTCTCAAAAGACGCGAGAAGTCTTCTAGTCTGCATTCGAAACAAAATTTTTTGCTTGGGGGGTACAGGTTTTTTGTGAGTGACGTCATAAGTAGAGGACTTTTAGGCCACCTTGGCCCACTTTGCCTGGCCCTGGGCGCCAACTGTTAGGTGGTAGTATTTCGCTGCAGTTTTTACTGGAAACTAGGCTACAATCAGAGTCTTTTGATACTTTGGATGACCTGCTGGGGTTTTGGGCTCAAAAGTTATGACGTAAATTAGTAAAAATATTTGACTAATTAGATAATTAATTAATTTGTTTATTTTAGATCATAAGATCATAACTTTGTAACCAGAAACGCTAGAAAGTCGATCAAAGACTCGACTCTAAAGACTGACTCGAGCCTAGTTTCCAATGAAAACTTCAGCGAATAACTTTGGCCTAGCGGTTGGGCCCTAGGCCAGGCAACATGAGCCGAAATGACCACAAAACTACTTCGCTTAGGACGTCAGTCACAAAAAAGTCCGCACCCCCCAACCGAAAAAATTTTTTTGAGTGCATTCTACTAGACTGGCCGATACGTTTGTGCCCTTGAACAGCTCTCTAGCGCAATCGGCAGAGGAGTTAGGGCATTGGTAAGGCAAGCGAGAACTGCTGTTTTTTAGGCCAAAATCGAAGTACGATTATATCGTAGACTGGTTCTCAAAGTGCTAAGAATGAAAGGCAGTTTTGCTAAAATCTACAACACAGCAGTTAAATGAAACCAACAGTGACCTTTTGTTACCTCATATGTGATGATATCCCCTTCTGCATAGAAATATACATGTACATTGTCACATAACATAGAAATAAATGATGGATCAGCACCCTGAAAGAATGGAATTTGCTCTATGAGAGGACCAAGACTTTCATACAGTAGCACATGGTACAAATGTTGAGGGAGTTCACCTCTAACTGTTTGTTTACCAGGTGTTGCAGTACCTTTGTATTTAATCCACTCAATTCGCCTAATATTTACTGTCCGTGAAATAAGTGGCTTGGGAACCTGTCAAAAAGATGCAAAAGACAAATACTTGAAACACTAAAACGCAATTTATAAGATGAACCTTTAATAAGCTACAGCATATGTTATTCTTATAAAGTAGCCAATTCACTATAAATGAGTTTGAAAAATCAAAATACCTCCAAAAAAGTTCCTTCAATTTCTGTTTAGGAATAGTTGCAGTTCACACACTTATATAATATAGATTATAGTAAAAATATTCATACTTACATCATGCACAGCAAGGAATTGTTTTGTGACAACCATGGTATTCCTGAAACTTGCAGCTGCTGCACCACTGTTTGCAAGTGTAGATGCTACAACTGCCACTAACCAACCATACATAACAGTTCCCATAATCATTGTAGTTAAAGCAAAGATTCGACCATTGTTTGTACTTGGTACAATATCACCATACCTGGCAAGCATGACCTGATTATGTTCACAGAAGTAAATTGCAAAATCATCTGTTTCAATGTTACAATTTTAACTCTTAAATACGATAACAAAGTTCAAAACACAGGGTTTAGTCATAAAAATCTAGTTAAGCAACTTTCAAAATGCTGCACTGATTTCTTTTTTTGAAAGTGACTTATGTTTTCAAGCCAAAAGGAATCACTCATAAACACGCCATTTGATGTTAACAATGCATGCATACTACTGCATTATATCATGCAATAACATGATCACATAACTAACATGATGTCATTCCTTAAATTAACAGATAATTACTTTCAAACATGCACTAATCATGCTGCACATTTATTACACACCCTGTGCTTGTCATTGTAGTTGAAGCCCAATATATTGTCTTGATGTAATCCTCAAGATGGCTTGTATTGTATGATAAATCATAAACCCAACCCCAGGAGGCAAATCTGCATTTGTAGACAATGTGTTCCAGATCACTGAATTAAAAAATCTCAAGCAATGAACATCACAAGAATTTCTGTATCTACTTTGCTGTTAGCAAATATTAAAACTTAACATCAGAAACGAAAATAACTTGTGCAAAACGCAGATCAGTATTGACACAGAATTAAAAAGGTTATATTTTTGCTCCTGTAGCAGACATTTATGTATTTTAATTCTGTTTTTTTGGCTGAATTGAGTAAACTGGGAAAGTTTGAACGGACACATATTACAGCATAGACAGTGTCAATAGTTTCAAATCAGAGTGAAAACAAGACTAGGTAGATGCAGCAACCTTTTCCATAATTTAACACAGGTGACTTGAAAAAAGACATCTTAAGATAAGTGATCTTAAGCTGGAGTGTACCCAGCAATGTTTCCTCTAAGCTGCGCGCCGGCGCAGCTGATAAGATCCCTCTGCGCAGTTGCAACAATGCTTAGCGCAGTCTCCACTACTTGCTAACCGCCCGCTGTAATATATTTAATAACTTCTGCTCAGTAAAATTGTGATTCAGCACACCCGTTTGTTTTTCCGCACAGCATTATTAAAAATTGGAGAGAACATTGATACCCATTAGAGTTTTGTCCGCATCATAGCACTACGAATGAAATTTTGACTCTCTAAAACATTTCCAGAAATTTCTGGAATATATGCAAAATGCATCTAGATTGTTTTTAGCAAACCAGGAACTACAACAAAATTTCCAGTTTTACAGGAAGAATGGGCATCTGCTATAGGCCATCAGGTTATGGTATTCGTACTCAGATTCTTTTTCTTTCCATGTCAGTGATTTAAATTAAAACAATTTGACATTGGTGTAGGGCTTTAAGACTCCCATTTGTAGTCCAGATCAGCTATGCCTAACAGAAATGTATTGCTGGAACGAAAGTTAAGTCTTCTCTCAATGAGGGCCGCACATCGAATGGTTCATTTTGTTCTTAGCAAACTAAAATTTAGCTTAAGTTACTGAAATTGTTCTTTGGCATATCTGATCACTCCATAATTATGTCAAAGGTGAGTTGAAAGTGCCAATAGAATAACAGAACAACAATGATATTTCTAACTCAGTTTAGTGCCACCAGAACAGTGTTTCCCAACCCGAGCTCGTGGACTCAGTTGAGTCCGCAGAAAGTTCTGGATGAGTCCGCAAGCACTAGGAGCAAACAAGTTTGCTTTCAGGCGTTTAAATAATAATAACTTTATCAACTTCATACAATCAACGTTTTTGTTTGTACAGCGATTAAATGCACACAACTGTGTGAAAAATTCAAAAATTCAACTGTATCACATGGCATTTACACTATTCAAATAGTTTCGTTAGGAGCTTAAAAGTGTGAAGTTGTAATTTAAACTGCGGTAAGCTTTTACCGTCATTGTTTGCCGTTGCTAAACAAAAGCAGGCGTTTGAATGTACTGACAACTTCTAAAACTTGGATTTAGTTCAATCGAAGTAAACGGTGAAATCCAGTCACAGGGCAGTTATACTTAGCTCTTGCTCACGGCTCTATCAAAGAAAGCTAAACTACATCGGCATCTTGAGTAAAAGTATGCAAAATACAATGACAAAAATCTTGAGCTTTTCAAAGAGAAAAAGAACCAGATGATGTGAAGCCATACTTATCGTCCATCTACTCAGGAGTAAAAGCTTGCACCCATAGTAAAGCAGTGCCTGCTGTTTTTGTTGCTTGGAAAAATGCAAGAGCAAAAGCACTCTATATAGGAGAGAGCTTGGTCAAACCAGCCGCCGTGAAAATAGCCAGGATAAGGTTCAGTGCTGCCATAGCTAAAAAGTTAGCTATGGTTCTTTTGTCAAACAACACCAGCAAGTGGCGCATTCAATCTCTCAGTCGATATTTTGAAATAAACTATTGCTGCTGCAAAGCAAAATTGAAATCTTATTTCAGAGTTGGGTGAGACTACAGATTTAAGAAATGAAGCACAATTCATGGTGTTCATGTGATACCATGCAGCTGAATACTACATGAAACAATTTATCTTTGGCCATCCACTTGCCACACATACCATAGGAAAGGAAATATTTAAAAAAGTAGATTCCTTTATTAAGGACCATCAGCTTTCACGGATTCACAGCATTAACGCGTAATACCATGGCATTAACGCATTTGCAGAAGAGGTATGATTTGATTCGTGCTGCATACGTCAAATCTGTCTTGAATGCCTTACTGCATCTTTCCAAGTTGGATAGATAGATATATCCTTTTTTACAGTTATATCAAAACATTTAACTGGTTTTGAAGTACCAAAATTACAGGTTCACTGTGAAGTGGATTGCAATACTGAACAAGTGATTGAACTGGAAAGTTGACAGCTGTGGAGTCTCTGACTCAATTTTTAGTGGATGTCCAGTCTCAATTTTTAGTGGATAATTATTTTTTAAACCAAGCACTACAACCAACTTCAACCGGAGGATGATGTCAAGTGTGCATTGATGACCACAGGCCCTTATTTTGTGAAACTTGTGAAACAAACTGAGAGACACGATTCTCATTGAAATTTGTGAATGTGGGCGATAAACCAAATTTTCTAAAACTAGTGTTTGTATTATTCTTGTAGTCATAGTCCCTTGAGTCCATGAAGATTTGTACTTGTCTGAAAATAAGTCTGTGTCTCAAAAAGGTTGGGAAACACTGCACTAGAATGACAACGATAGAAATTAGGAAACTAAAAATAAGCTTTGCAACAAGGTATCAGTGGACACATGAGAATCTGAAATCTGACACATAGGAATATGCCACTGAGGAACATGGCATCAAAACCTCAAATTTACGATTATCAATATATGGGGAGGTTGTCATTATGTGGTACATACAAAACACTGAAACCTATAACTGGTCTTCAAATAACCTTTGACTGGGCAATATATAGGCCATCGGTTGATAAGATAAAGATGCAGTTCAAATCAACAACTTGTCAGCATGGGTTGATTCTAACCAAACTGGTAAGGAAAATAGCCTTCAATAATCTGAGGCATTACATCTGAAAAACCTAAAAAAACAAAGCTTGAAAATGTGTTTGCAGAAAATAATATCACCCCTCTATTTTAGTTATTCGCAGCTTTCTAATTTTTTTTGGGTAGTCCAACTTATTCAGATGTTTTCACCATGCACATCACAGTACCATCAATGATGCATCACTTAAGCTAGTTGGCAATTGTCATTGTTATTTTACAACAGCGGTCCCCAAAGTCCGGCCTGCAAGGTTTCTTGGGAACGTCTAGTATTTTAGCAATTTTTTGTAAAGAAATTAATGTAAGAAGCAATTACGCCAAAAACATTTGCTGTAATTGAGAATTTATATCCCGATAAGCCTTAGAAACCAAAACAAACCAAGCTTTTTGCTTTGATTAAAAGCTCAACCAACAAATTTTGGGGGTTTACTTGCCATGTGCAAATGATATGATTTGCTTATGACTTACACCAGTGTTTCTCAAAGTGGGCAAATCGCCCACTTTGGGGATGATTTTGAATGGCAAAGGGGCAAAAAAACAAAGGGGGCAACAAGGGGTCGAAGCAATATAAAATGGGCGAAATTGCTCAGCCACTAATTGATCACTGAATTAACTTCAATAGCCTAATATTATGGCTTGTTAGTTTCATGGAAATTTAGTTTTACTATGATAATCGTTGGCGGTTGTTGCTACAGCACTTTATCTGTTAAATTTTTACTCTGGATTATCTATGTGCCAGGTTACAGCGTGGATTATTCAGGGCTGCGGAGCCATTGTAAAAATGACACAGCTCCAGCTCCGCCTCCGGAGCTGTTGGTTTTCATGAGTGTGGCTCTGGCTCCGGAGCTCTCTTTTCTCATGGCTCTAGCTCCTGATCGTTTTCACACATTAACATTTTATTGACTTTGTGTGCCTCAAGTTGAATAGAAAATGAACTAAATCAAGTGCACAAAAATAAAAGATTACAACAAACCTTTCTGAGTAATTTAATCTGGTAGTTTTTTTCAAGCAGTGCTCTTGCCATGAGGAAATAAGAGAAAAAACAACAATCACAGATTCGGAGAAAAGTAACTAGCAGAAACATAACTCAAGTTAATGGTAATATAAACAATTTCTGGAAATGCAGCCCTGGTTTTGTTGTCAATGCCTGAGGACCTTTTGTTATTTCTTATGACCAGAATCAAGAAAATGGCTGTTTGGAAAACTACATTTGTGTCAGAGCACTTAAAAGCATACTGGTCCCAATTGACCAAGTGTTTTGCACACGTTGCATGCTTTGTCTGTTGCAGACTTGGCGATTCCAGCTAACAGCGCTGCCCGGGCAAATCATGCAAAGAGCACAAAACACATTGTCGACTCTCATGTGCTCTTTTAAACACGCACACATTTTTATTAACACAAATGCGAAGATGTGTTTAATAGCCATTTGTTAAAAGAATTAGTATGAGAAGAAATTCACATTCCACTTTTTAAAATTAGCTGAAAACTTCTGATTTCTTATCTTTTGCACTCAAAATAATCAGTGATGAATCGCAAAGTAAAGCACAATTTAACACGCTAAGCTTAAGAAGAAACTAAGAGTGATGGTTATCGTGCTGAAAACGGATTTTTTCTACAGTTGAAAACTTCAAGAAATGTCCACATTTGTTTACATTGATTTTTATACCCTCCTGATAATGTACTGCTCTGCAAAGCAATACTAGTTTGCTACCAATTATTTATAACTTTCATGTTACGCTGCTGCTTGTAAACATAATGTTTTCCAGTGAACGTGGCCAACAATCTGGGAAACCTTGCCAGTAAGCCTAATCGTTTCTAATACAAATTCCTACTTTACAATGGCGCGCCGTGCATTTTATGCTTAAATCTGCAATGGTATCATATCTTAATCGTACTCCCTGCTAACAGCATGACTACACAGCTACAAAAGCTTTGGATACTTTATTATATATCGATTCATTATAGCTCAGTTCTTTTTGGATCGCTACACTGCTACAGACCCGGTTGGGCCATTCTGACTAGAAAGTAAGATGCTGTGGTATTTACGTTTTTATATTTCTACAACAGTGGTTCACAACCATTTCGCTGGAGGGAGCCAAATCCAGACCTACAATTTTGTTAGAGGGTTGCACTAAAAAAATTTTCCATGAGTGAATTGACACGTTGTTTTTTTTTGCACTAACAAAGCCTGTTACACAAAATATCATAGGTGTTACTGAAAGACACTGCCTAACGAAAGAGAGAGAGTTTATTGGTGCAAACATTAAACAATTTCATACAAATTAAAGCTAAGGTGCTGGGACACTGAAAAAAACCTGTCAGACAGGTTGTCTCGTCGGGCGCCCCTCGACAGTTTCATAAATTCTTATCGTGGTTTAAAGTTGATGGCCGAATTATTGCGAATTTAATAAGGTTATTGTTTTGAAGACGTTGCAGTCTGCTGGATGATCAACACAGTTGCGCGGGAGTGCTGGGTCGCAACCGGTATCTATCGTGGTTTGCTCAGTTCCGCAAGGAGCTGAGCACGGCAGAGAAAGTGTAAACCCAGCTAAAATGAAACTCTGCCCGGGTTTCCATAACTCTTTCGCATCCAAGCAGACAATTGTTGCTCTGTAGCAGTTCATAGTTTTGTGCCAAGAAGTCAAATCTCCCACTTCTGCAAAAACCAGCCGCTTGAGGAGCCACGCACACTGTTGTGTACAAGCTTCACAAGTTGTCCAGAAGCATTTCATGATGGTGAAAAAATCCTTCATGGCGCCGGCTTGCTGCATATGATGGAGAAGAACCTTCTCGGTGGATCGTCCTTGTAAAAGAAACAAAGAGACCGTGGCAGCAAAAAGAAAAAACAACAACAACAAAAAATGAAACAGCAATAAACAGTCCATTCATGCATGCACAACACACTAGAATCTAAAACTGATGTTGCACTTACAGTATATACTTTTCCGACCAAATCAATGGTACATTATCGTAAATCCAAGTTGTACAGCCCTAACCTTAGCGTCATTTCTTACATCGTATAGGATAATCAACCACTATTATTCATTAACCAGTTTGTCTTTTAACTGCCTCTTGAAGGCAGGTAGTGAAATATCATACAAGGAAGGATCAATGGACTCACAGATTTTTGGGCCAAGGTGTTTCAGAGATCTTTTGGCTTTGACTGTCGAAGCCATTTGCCAAATGTATCCACCTCGTGCGGCAGCACGTGTTGCATGAGAGTGGGCTTGACTTAACGAGAGTAAACAGTTGATCGAAATTGACAGGAATTCTACCCCAATGCAACCTATGCATGAACTTGCCTATTTCAAGAATGTATATATCATCAATTTGAAGTTTAATTTTTATACAATGGTGAGACTCTTGACTTATAGGAGCTATAGGTTATTGCTCTTAATACTTTGTTATGTAAAACATTCAGTCGCTTCAAAGCTGTTTTTCTAGCTCCACCCCAGATACCAATTGCATATTGGAAATGACTATACGTTAAACTGTAGTAAACTGATCTCAATGGATTAGTACTTAGGTAGTATCTTATCCTATAAAACATTGCAACACTTCGGGGTAGTTCCATTTCAAGGTTATGTATGTGTTCTGTCCAAGAAAGATATTGGTCGATATACACCCCAAGATACTTGGTGCAAGTAGTGTGTTATATTTCAGAATCATTAAATTTTACTTTAAAATTACAAGATTGACTTGAGTTGCTATTGATAAGCACATATGTGGTTTTTGAGTAATTTATAGACAACTTATTATATCTCATCCATTCATCAACTTTTTGCAGTTCACTATTCACTCCATATTGTAGATTGGCGGAATTGGCACAGGATATTGTCAACAATGTGTCATCAGCAAACAGCGTAGGAGTTAAGTTTGAAGGCAAATAGTAGGGGACCTAGCAATGAACCCTGGGGGACCCCTAGAGTTACCCCTCGGGTAGTTGACCTATACCCCCCAACAACAGCATATTGCTGTCTGTCTTGCAAATAACTAGTAAGAATTTGTGCGGTAAACCTCTAATCCCATAGAAATGTTCCAACTTCCATAGAAGTATCTCATGATCAGGAGTATCAAAGGCCTTAGATAAATCACAGAATACAGCACAAGTGGTAAGTCCTTTCTCTTTGTTTTGCAGAAAGTTTTCATGTATATCATATACAGCCAAAGATGTTGACAATCCACTTCTAAAACTATACTGGTTTGTAGAAAGCATATTGTGTTGTTCGATGTAGCAATACAGGCAACTATAAAGTAATTTTTCAAATATTTTGTTTATGGGTGAGAGAAGTGATATTGGCCTATAACTGTTGCAAAGGTCTTTCTGCCCCCCTTTGTGAATGGGAACTACTTGTGCACACTTTAAACTTTTGGGGTAGGTACCCTTTCGTATGCAATGATTGAATATTT
>Ga0210059_1016580_pt1 | contig 10614 bp, 6 predicted proteins | sample Ectturendosymbi2_FD_188042 | JGI IMG/M metagenome (GOLD analysis project Ga0210059, IMG submission 188042) | Ecteinascidia turbinata endosymbiont from Florida, USA - Sample 2 (SPAdes) (version 2) | ecosystem: Host-associated > Tunicates > Ascidians > Unclassified | place: Key West, Florida... | reverse complement strand
TGAGTTTTTACTTTTTGTACATGAGGTTTCCAGCTTAACTTATTGTCAAGAAGGACACCCAGGTATTTTAGGTTGTCTTCTGGGGAAATGGTGTGGTTATTTATAGTAACTTTAAATGAGGCAGGATTGTGTTTTCAAGAAGTTAATAGCATAAAATTAGTCTTATTGTAGTTAAGAGAAAGCTTGTTGGCTCTTAGCCAGTGGTCAATTTTACATAGTTCAAGGTTAACAGTTGTCTGAAGAACATTAGAACAGGATTTTGACATTTGGAGATTAATATCATCAGCAAATAAAGTAGTATGAAAACAGGAAGCTTTTGTGATATCGTTAATGTAAATAAGGAAAAGCAAAGGTGAAAGAACACTACCCTGGGGGACCCCACAAGATATCATTTTGTATGAAGATTTAAATGCCCCTATCTTAGTGCACTGCATTCTATTGTGCAGAAAATTTTAGAATAGTTTATGAGAAACACCTCTGATACCATAGTGATAAAGTTTATCAAGTAAAATTTCATGGTCACAGCATTCAAATGCTTTTGATAGGTCTAGAAATAAGGAACATGTTATTAATTTATTATCAAAGTTTCTGAGTAGTTCATCATAAATAGTTGTAATGACTAACTCTGTTGAGTGATTTTCTGAAAAAACGGTATTGTCTTTTGTCAATTAGATTGTGTTCTGTCAAATAAGAGTATACTCTGTGATAAAGAACTTTTTCAAACAACTTTGATACTACTGGAAGAATAGAGATTGGTCTATATTCAAATGAGGAACTTGGGCTATGAACTTTAGGAATTGGAGTGATGCGGGCAATTTTCCAGGAGTCTAGGAATTCACCAGTAGTCATGCATTTGTTGAAGAATTTGGACAACCATTCTCACACAATGCAACTAGCTATTTTCAAAAATTTGGATGGAATTTCACTGGGAGAGCTATCAGATTTCATTTTAAGGTTTTTGATGAGAAGTTGGATTTCATATGCATCAGCAGGAGTTAGGAATAATGAATTTTTTGAATTTATATCTTTAATAAAATGTCTGTAAGTGGTAGGGGATGGTTTTATTTTTTTAGAAAGGGATTTTCCAACCTCTGAGAAAAAAATGTTTAAATCTTCACATTGTTTTTGGCATTCTGAGTCTTCAAAAAGCTTATTATTTTGTTCAGATTTGTTTTTTATTGCAATTATTTCATTGACAAGCTTCCGTGTTTTTTCTATATCATGATGGCATTTTTGGAAAGCTTGTTTATGATAATTTTGTTTGGAGATTTCTTTTAAGTGGGTAAGCTTATTTCTGTAAGTTTTGTATTGTTTAATAATATTTGGGTTGTTTGTAGTCCACTGTTTTCAGTAGAGGGTATTCTTTTTTGCAATGGAAGTTAAAATGCCTTTGGTGAGCCGTGGTTTGTTAAAGGAGCCTTGTTCTTTTCTGGATGTGTAACGATATGGTGCATGCTTATCAAAATTGTCATTAAAGACCTTTACAAATTTATCGTTGAGTGTGTTAACTTCACCAGCTTCAGGATTGACTTTGTTTAGATTATGACTGAGATCAGTTAAAAAAGTATTTAGGTCAAAATGTTTCATGCATCTGAATTTATGTCTAATTTTCTGTTGGGTTGGATGGTGTAGTTTAAGATTTACAAAAACTGATAAATGATCAGAAAAATCGTAATAGTAATTTCAGCATTATTTTTTTTATCACATATTTGTCTATATATGGACTAATAAAGAAGGCGTGCAGTTTTTGCTGAATCTTGTTGGTGTGATGATAAGAGAAATACAACTACAACGGCAAGGCTATCAACAAAGTTTGTTACATTAGATTGTTCGTGATACTTAAGAAGATTACAGTTAAATCTCCCCCAATAAAATATTCACAATTTTTGTTTTGGAGATGGGTGACAAATTTAATAAATTCATCCTGTAAGGGTGGAAATGCATGTGCTGGATGGCGATAGATAACACCAACAATAAAAGGTTTGCCAGATGAGGTTGGAGATTCAGTAAAGAGGCTTTCACAGCCTACATTTTGGAGATTTAGGTCATTTCTGAGTTGGTGAGTTAGTTTGGAATTAATCTAAAGGTCAACCGCACCTGAATTGGTTTGTGAAGGATTATGAACAAAGTTGAAGCCAGGGTTGTTAATATTTACAATGAAGTTGGGTTTCAACTTGGTTTCTGATATGGCTATAAAAGTAGGATTTACTTCAGACATTTGGAAAAAGTGATCTAGTTTATGCTTATTTTTACCCAGGCTTCGTACATTAAAATGAAAATAACATAAATTTTCTGGCTTATTTGCACGATTCATTTTGCCAGTGTCACTTAAAGTTGAATACCTAGTTTGATAAGTTACATGCAAAAGATTTAAGGAAATTAGATAAATCAGAATTGTCAAATAAAAGGAGATTGCAAAACTCTGTGTTGGTTAAATTGAAAAATGGTGTAGATGAAACAATACAAGCGGAACAAATAGATGATGATCGTGAAGGCTGTTGCTGTTTGGAGTAGCATGGGGAATCACTAAATGATTGGGTATACTTGTGGCATGATGAACACTGAGAACAATGCAAACAATTAGACATATTACACTTTTTGCAAAGAGTCATGATTATTGGTTAAGTGGATTATTAAGTGAATTATGACACACCAATCAAATGTAAGGACAATATGTAGACCACTCACCACAGCAAAAGTAGGGGACAGGTATTTCATCTGTGAGTTTTCATGGAGAATCAGCAAATGCCTATGATCCATAGAGATTTCCAGAGTCGGCTGTTGGCTTTTCGATCTGTTCGAGGTCTTTTTCAAATCGGATAGTAATGACTTTACTGTCATTAGTTTGTCTAAGGTGAAATCTCCCATTGTTGGTCCAGATGTATTTCCAACCAAATATTTTTCTTTTGTCATTAGCCAAGTAAAACAACTGTTTATTTTTTTTGGTAAGGTTTTCATTGATGAAAACCCGTTGGGTAGTAGGTTTTCCAGCATCAGCATTTTTTAGTTTCTTCCTTTCTTTATAGATATTGTTTCTGGTTTTTCTAGAGATAAATCTGACAATGATGTTGTGGGTTTTGTTCTTTTTTTGATTTACCTAGTCTGTGAACTACATCAATATCTTGATGTGATATGTTTTCATCAATTTCTTCAGCACTGTCACGACTTTGCTTTCAACTTCTGCAATGCTTTCATCATCATTCATATGCATTCCATGAATTTCCAAGTTTTGTCTCCTGCCATACTGTTCCAAGTCATTGAAATTGGAGTCAAGAGAGGATATTTTTTCTTCTAGTGACCTATTTTTTTCTCTTAGAGAGCAATTTTCTTCCCTAAGCCTTTTGATTTCTTTGTGAAGAAGCTCAACATCACTGGAGACTGTGTTGAGGGTGCTTGCTAGATCACACATTTGTTTGGGTAGTGTTTCAAGGCCAGACATCTTTGGATCAAGTGAACTTAGTTTTTCCAGCACTTGCTCAGGGTAGCCAACCGGTTTTTGTGGTGTGAGTGGTTGCCAAGCTTCATAATTTCCAGCAGTCTCTGTAGTTTGTTTTTTCCTTTGTTAGGAGTTGCTGCAGTTTTTTCACGCTTTCCCTGCTTTTTGGTGTTCTCAGTTTTGTTGTTGCCCCTCTTTAAATCCAGATAAGTCAGTATAGCACAAAGTTTCAGACAGAGTGGGAGTTAGCTGACACAATTACCACACTAGAGACAAACCCTACAAACCTCATTCAAATAGAATGGTACGGCTATGTCACCTTATTCAAATAGAATGAAAGCCAAGCACTATAAAACAACCAGGCTTTAATTATGTGTCGTTTTGTTTTTGCCAGTCTGTGTTTAGTAATGCTTTGTTTTTCAGAAAAGAAATGGTTATAGATCCGGCGAGAGTGATGTGGTTAGAATAAAATGCTGACTTTGTCACTTTAACAGCACCATTGTGGTAGTGTAGCAAACAGAGATGGTCACTATCCGGTTTACCGGTTGGATATCCGGCAGGATAGTCAGTTTGCAACCCGATACGGATATCCAAAAACTGCTTTCAAATGTGAACCGGATACGGATCCGGATATCCGAGAAGGTTTGATCGCTATTTCGAGGATTCAGACTTTTGGAAAATTTGCTCATTGCACAATCATTCATTAATTATTTTCAGAAGCGTATTTTCAGCCTTTTGTGCCATGATTCCGAGTCTCTCTATGGTGTAATCTCTGTACCGTAGAGTGTAGCCTAATCTCATTCCCCCTCTTAATCCGCTTATTGGACACGCCAAATTTGTTAGCATGAACCTGTTCCTGGTGTGGCAAGGTAGGGCTCTTTCTGTACACATTAAGGACGTTGTTTGCTGCATACCTGCACTAAGGCTAGTTAGTGTAGGCCTACTGTGATCTAGTCTAGATTAGCTACAGCACTCTATATTTTAATGTGGTCTGTAGTCTACACCAGGCTTTGCAGTCTTCACGCCTATTCTACGTGAGCCTGCATTGACTGGTTGTTGGTTGATACCAAGCCATGCAGCTTTTGCCTTTCTTAAACATGATATGAAAAATTGTTGTTTAATGTTTTGTGACACTGACTTGTTAGTCTGAAGTTTTAGTCAGTCATTTCAATATGAATGACATATTTTAAGCCAGTGTATTGGTTTGAATGCTGTTTTGGCTTGTAGACTAGCATAGCTATGTAGTTACAGGTAGGTTTGGTCAAACTGCAACAATAGGATTTCTAAATGAACTAGGATTAATAAATGAATTATGAATGTGAACTCATGGATGGTGTTAAAATCCAACCATTGTTACCAAAGAAATGGCTAATGAAAAGCTTGGTGTGGCAACAGAACCGTCACCAGAAAGTCTTCAATTGAGGGGCTTTATGTTTGTGCAGTGGGGCTTGACATCCTGAAATTTGAGCAAACATCACTGTTTTATAGTGCTTGATATTTCAATTGGGGGTCTTGGAGCTTTGGTTCAAAAGGGATAAGCCAACCAAATCCCCCCGTTGGCACTGTGTGGCAAAACTTCAGCTTGCGTTTTAATGCAATCGACTCGGAAAAGTACTTAGGTTACGCCATATGTCAAGCTTGCAAGGAATGTCAAACTTTCTGTTTATAAGCATGACAGGGCCCAAAGTGATGTTGCAACCTCTTGTTGTTTGGCGTTGCGTTGAATGTGTGATTCATTACGAACGTAATGTGTGCGAAGAATGACACCCATATACAGTTTTTTTCAAGGAAAATGTTAGGTAGGCTACCCGGTATGGACCTGCAGGGACCCGATTTCTCTTTCAGCAGCTGATTCTAGAGGCCCGATTTTCTCTGATTTTAGGGATCCGATGATAATTTTCCTTGATTCTAGGGACCCGATTTTCAATTCTAGGGATCCGCTTCGGGTCCCTAAAACACCTTAAAAAACCCTACCCATATATATGTGGCCCGAACAAGCAATAATAGAGTGATCCCGATGGAGTGATCTTGGTGAGTGACATCTATAATATTTGTGAAGCTAGTGAACAGTTGATAGTACTTACTAATGGTGAGGACAAGAGTGATCTCGTGATCTCTGTTGTTGCTTGCTGACACAGAGTGAAATGTAGCAGTCACGCTAGCGCGACTGCAACATGTGAGCAAAAGTCGGCCAAAGCAAGGAGAAGGGAAAGACCAAGCAAGCGACACTTATAAGTGACTTCCATGCACATGAAAGTAAAAATTCTCTTTGGCCGATTCGTCTGACGTGGAGTTAACATCGATGACGTCACAATCCATCCTTCCCGAGGTTCGAGGATCAATCCCACACTGAAGCAGGACTCAACGACCGGGGAGTTCCGCTTCAGAAAGCTTTGCGTACTTGCCGCTCAGGCAAACAGAGTGAAGATTTGCGCACTTGCCGCTTAGGCTTTTCGACCGCAATAGTGGTGCAACGCATTCAGGTAGCATCTATTCTACTTCATGAGGCAAAACCTGTGTTGGGACTTTTTTGCCTTCATTTGAACACAGTTAATTGAAGTGGTCATGTGACAAGTACAATACGCAGAAACAATTGGTTGAGGTTTTAGAGTTTATGGTTAGGGTTTTGGATCAGTGCTTATAGTCGAGGTTTAGGGTCAAGTTTTAGGTTTAGTGGTTCAGTGTTTATAGCTAGGGTTTAGTCTGCAGTTCACTTAATGCAGACAAGAAGCTGCTAACTGCTTGTCAGCCCTGAAGCCATTACAGCACTTGTCCATGCATGCCGAACTGAGCTGTTATAGATGTCACTGTCAACTAAGCAGGACATGCGTTCCAAACTTGTCATGTGACTACTTCAGCCAATCGTGTTCAGCTAAAGGCAAAATAACTTCAGCGGTTATTTTACCTCGTGAGGCAAAATAGACACTACACAAAAATGTAGGCTATGCTGTCCATCATAATACACTTTCGGATAGTTTTCGGATACGGTTAGTATGATTTTGACCAAAACAGGATTCGCATAGAATACGGATATAGTTTTTCAAAAACAGGATAGGATCGGATAGTTAAAATCCACTACCCGATCATCTCTGGAAGCGAATACATCTGTCTGCTGTGTGAATGGTTTGCGGTTCGACTCTCACCTTTGCGCCTTTCATTTTGGTAGCAGTCTAACAGAGATGATCACTATCCGGTTTGCCGGTTGGATATCCAGCAGGATAGTGAGCTTGCAACCGGATAAGGATATCCAAAAACTGCTTTCAAACGGGAACTGGATACGGATCCGGATATCCGAAACGCTTTTATCAATATTTCAAGTATTCAGGCTTTTGGAAAAAGTTGCACATCCACAATGCACAATCATTCATTTATTTTCTTAAGAAGCATCTTTTCGGCCTTCTGCGCCATGACTCCGAGTCTGTCTTTGGTGTAATCTCTCAACCGTAGAGTTATGCCAAGTTTGTCAGCATGATTCTGTTCCAGTGTGGCAAGATAGGGCTCTCTTTGAGTGCACATTAAAAGAACGTTGTTTGCTGCGTACCTGGACTAAGGCTAGCTAGTGTAGACCTACCGTGATCTGTAGTCTAGACGTAGACTAGCTAGAGCACTAGCTCTTTTGATGTGTTCTGAAGTCTACACCAGGTCTTGTAGTCGTCACGCCTATTCTACGTGATCCTGCATTGACTGGTTCAGTGTTGGGTGATGGCCTACCAGGCCAGATAGCTTTTTTAAACATGATATGCAAGATTGTTGATTGGTGACATTGACTTGTTAGACTGAATTTTTAATCAGTCATTTGAATATAAATGACAAATTTTAAGCCAGTGTATTGTTTTGAATGCTGTTTTGGTTTGTAGAATAGCATTACTATGTAGTTAGGTTTGGTTAAAGTGCAACAATGTGTAGAATTAATAAATAAAACTTAACTTGAATGTAAATTCAAGGATGGTTTTAAAATCTAACCATTGTTGCCAAAAAAATGGCCAATGAAAAACTTGGTGTGGCAACAGAACCGTCACCAGAAAGTCTTCTATAAGGGAGCTTTACAGTACATTTGTGCAGTGGGGCTTGACATTCCTGAAATTTGAACAAACATCACTGTTTTATAGTCATAGTGCTTCATATTTCAATTTGGGAGGGGGAATTGGAGCTTTGTCTCGGAGGGGCTAATCCCACCAAAGGTCCCCCATGGTGACTGGACTGTGTGGCAAAACTTCAAGCTTGCTTTTTAATGCAATTGACTCGGAAAAGTACTTAGGTTATGCAATATGTTAAGCTTGCAAGAGAAGATATTTCAAATTTTCTGTTTTCAAGCATGATAGGGACCAAAGTGATACAACGCATTGAAGTGTCTACTCTGCTTCGAGGTAAAATCTGTGCTGGGACTATTTTGCCTTCATTTGAACACAATTGGTTGAAGTAGTCATATGACAAGCATGATATGCAGAGACAATTGGTTGGGATTCAGGAGTTAATGGTTGGTGTTTGGGATCAGGGTTTATTGACAAGTTTTAGGTTTAGGGGTTCAATGTTTAGTGTTAGGGCTTAGCCTACAGCTCAACATAATTAATGCAAACAAGAAGCTGCTAACTGCTTGCCATCCCTGAAACCATGACAACCATCATCCATGCATGGGAGTGAGCTTTTACAGATGTCATGGTTAAGTAAGCAGGACATGCGTTCAAAACTTGTCGTGTCAAAACTTCAACCAATCGTGTTTAGCTAAAGACAAAATATCTCCAGCAGTTATTTTGCCTCATGAGGCAAAATAGACACAGCACAAAAATGTATGTTGTGCATCGCAATACACTTTCGGATAGTTTTCAGATACGGATAGTATGATTTCAACCAAAACAGGATTCGGATTGGATACGGATATCATTTTTCAAAAACAGGATAGGATCGGATAGTGAAAATCCACTATCCGATCATCTCTGCAGTCTAATGGTTGCACTTGTCAAGGGACCACTTTTTTACTTTCTTCAAATGTTTCCAAACCTTAGTGTTAACTTTACAGTTTTGGTTTAGGTTTAGGAGTTAGGTTTTCAGGGTTTAGTGCATTTATACCACACCTAGTGCACTCTACTACCCACTCATCATGTGTTGCTGTCACTTTGCAGGTGACGGATGAATAACTTTTCAAATACAAAGGTGTGAATGGTTTGCGGTTCGACTCTCACCTTGGAGCCTTTCATTTTGGTAGCAGTCTAATGGTTGCACTTGTCAAGGGACCACTTTTTTACTTTCTTTAAATGTTTCCTAACCTTAGTGTTAACTTTACAGTTTTGGTTTAGGTTTAGGAGTTAGGTTTTTAGGGTTTAGTGCATTTATACCACACCTAGTGCACTCTACTACCCACTCATCATGTGTTGCTGTCACTTTGCAGGTGACGGATGGATAACTTTTCAAATACAAAGGTCCACTGACGAACCTGCAGCCACTACCTTTTAGAAACAAAATTTTTAATATTTGCACATTGATTAGTCAAATATACTAACAGGATTTTTTCAGGATTTGGATTTCATATTTGTGTTGCAAACAGGATTCGGATCAGGATTCCTACCTCTTGGATCAGTACTGGAGTCGGACAAAAAAAACTTGAGTCCGAACGCCCCTGGCTACAGGTATTCTGCTGAACTTATTTTCACATTAGACACTCAACTTAGAAACTCTGCGGATCTCAACAAAGTTTTGTAATCAAACACGTTCAAACGTTAGGAAGTTGGTTAAAATCTGCAATCGGTTAGTTAAAAAAGTGAGAAAATATGGTTTCTCAGACAGGACCCAAGGTGGTCAGATCAAATTCTTGCAAGGGGCCAGGCTATCATAGAAAAGGGCCAAAAAAGAGCCAAACGAAAATTTTGGAGCCACCAAGTGTTATTTGGGACCGAAATTCTGAAATTTGGCCCGAAAAAGGCCAACTTGGCAACCCTGTGTGAGAGGGGTCTCACAAGTGGATTAGCCTAGGGCCTCGCATAAGCTAAATCCGGGCCAGGTCAGAATGTATTGTTAGACTGCAATTTTTTGAAAATTAGCTGGCAGGATTGGATCGGACTGAGAAAATGTTTGTTGTTTTAATGTGATTATTCAGAAAATTTCAAATTTTTTCTTGTGATCCGATTTCACAAGCATGCTGAATGGCAGTGATAGCGCCATTCGAGTCAATGACTCGACTCGAGTCACGATTTTTGGTGACTCGCAAAATTTTTGAAAATCATCAGTCCGATCCAGTCCTGATCCGCCAATGTAGAATCATGTATTTTGCCTCATGAGACAAAATGACTACTGGAGCTAGCTATTTTGCCTGAAGCCAAAAAGGGAAGACAAAATAACTTCAGCAGTGCTTTTGTCTCATGAGGCAAAATAGGCACAGCCTTTTGGCATTTCCAAAATTTGACAAGTGACTATTTGGCATCAAAGACAAAAGCACTGCTGGAGATATTTTGCCATTAGAAGAATCCAATCGGTTAGATTGGTCAAGTGACAAGGACAATACACTTGGATTAGCGTAAGTTCCTTGTAATATGACCTAAATTCCTAAACATAGAAGCAAAACCTACACCCAAAACCTAAACCTAAACCCAAAACCTAAGCCCAAACTAAACCGAAAACTGAAACCCAAAACCAAACCCAAAACTTAAACCCAAACCTAAACCCAAGGTGAACCTAATCTCAAAACTTAAACCTGAAATCTGAACATAAAATCTAAACTCAAAACCTAATCCGTAAGCCTAAACCCAAAATGTAAACTCTAAACCGAGACTTAAACACACACCCTAAACGTAGACCCTAAACCTAAGCCGTTTAAAAAGTACCTACAGTAGAAAGCACCCATATCAAAGGTGTTATCTCCACTAGCTAAGCCAAACGAAATGGTGAGAGAAGAACCAACGAACACTCGCACAGCAGGCATAGACTCTAACCACTCACCCAACTATGTTTACGTTGCTACTAGAACTCAACGTTATGTGTGGACAACGGTGGATACAGTTCGAATTCCAAAATATTCCCAGCAGAGCTTTTGCTATTGATGGCAAAATATACACTACCATCTTTCTATGGCAAAATATACACTACCAGCCTGTTTGCAGTTTTGTATATACACGACCATTTAGCAAATCTGTGAAATGGGATCACAACTAAAATTTTGGATATGGTCAGAATAATCACATTAAAAC